>ENA-ORXI01000043-ORXI01000043.1-sediment-metagenome-genome-assembly--contig:-NODE-43-length-76629-cov-8.057543_pt1 | contig 76629 bp, 68 predicted proteins | sample MGYA00237861_ERZ511468 | MGnify/ENA primary metagenome ERZ511468 (study PRJEB26299, sample SAMN06266213) | sediment metagenome | isolation source: Hudson Canyon methane seep mesocosm | place: USA:Hudson...
TCAAGAATCTGCTGGTATTGTTCATCCATCTGTTCATTCAGATTATATAGATAATACATTTAAAGCAATGGTCGGTGAAGCAATATTTACAGCATTATTAACTTTTGCGAATATTCAATGTGTAACTACACATAAAACAAAAAATAATAGTTATTATGGATTTTCCATTGGATTTTCATTATTTATTGGTATTAGTTCAGTTGGTAATATAACAGGTGGTTCATTTAATCCAGCAGTATGGTTTGGTACAATCGTAAGTGCCAAAATAGTAAATAATGATATAGATATATGGAATAAAACATCCTGGATTTATATAATTGGTCCATTTGTAGGATCAATATTTGCAGGATTATTTTATAAAATGTTTCATCATCATTTAGATATAGAAGAAGATAGATATATAAATAATAATCAAAATGAAAAAATATTGAAATATGAAGTTTTAATGAGAGTTGCAGAAAAAAATGAAGGAACTATAAATATCATATCTCCTTTTGAGTTCTTAGAACCTTCCATAAAAACCCGACAGTATAATGCAATGATGAGTATTTTGATTGAAAAAAGTTTTATCACAATGTATAATAGAAAAGAAGATTTTTCAATTAACTTATCCTATGGAGATATTTATAATAGAACATTAATTAATATATTAAAAGAAAACCTACAAAGATTCAAAAAAATTGGAAGTAGACTCATCATTGAAATATTAGAGACAGAAAGTATTGAAGATTTAGAAATTATGCAATCATTTATAAAAGAGATACGAACATTTGGGGTTAGAATTGCAATCGATGATTTTGGAACAGGTCATTCTAACTTTTCAAATATTATTGATATTGATCCAGATTATATAAAAATTGATGGTTCTTTTATAAAAAATATAGATAATGACCCAAAGTCTTACACACTGGTTAAAGGTATAGTTAACTCTTCAAAAGATTTAAATATCAAAACAATCGCAGAATATGTCCACAAAAAAGAGATCTTTGACATTTTAAAAGATTTAGGGGTTGATGAGTTTCAAGGTTATTATTTCTCTGAACCTTTGTTAAATATTTCTAAATAAATTTTAAATTATCAATATTAATGAAGTTTTTTTTATAAAAAAATGTTAAGCTTTCAAAATAGAGAAAAAATAAAATAGGCTTTTAATGGAAGAGATAAATAGTATTGATGATGAAAGAATAAAAGAGTTTATATCCTTACGTCAATCAAACGTAGATGATAAATGTGTAGTAGTAGAAAGTAAAAATGTTTTTAAAAAACTATTTGAAAATGATATAAAAATTCATAAAATTTTTGTTACGCTCGAAAATATAGATTTTGTAAAAGATAACTGCAAAAATATAAATTTTCCAATTTATACAGCAAGTTCATCCCTTATGAAAGAGATAGTTGGATACAAAATACATCAAGGTATGATAGCTTTAATAGATAAACCAAAATATATAAGTTTTGAAGAGATAAAAGGAGATGTTTTTGTTTTAAATAGCCTAACATCACCTGAAAATGTCGGTTCGATTGTACGTTCTTGTGCTGCTTTTAATATGAAGACATTAATCATAGATGAAAAAACATGTTCACCTTTTATACGAAGATGTATTCGAGTTTCTACTGGAAACTTGTTTAATATAAACGTGTATAAGAGTAAAAATCTGAAAAACGATTTATTAGAGTTGCAAAAGAATGACTATAAAATACTCTCAACGGCAAATGCAAATAGAGCTATAAGTCTAAATGATTATAAATTTACTGGAAAAAGTGCAGTTATTATTGGAAATGAAGGGTTTGGTGTAGAACAGGATATTATGGATCTCTCTGATGATATTTTAAAAATAGATATAAGTGATGATGTAACAAGTCTAAATGCATCTATTGCTGCATCTATTATTTTATTTAAATTAAGTAGTTAGTATAAATCTATTTTTATGATGATGATTTAAAAAAACTCTAAATCGTCATCATCCTCTTTTTCTTTTTCATGAAGTGTATTCTCTAGGAATGTGATGTTTTCTCTATATGAGTCATGAAAATAATTAATATCTTGAACACTCTCATCAACAAACATATCAAGAATATATTGTTGTAAATCAGTAATTAAAAACTCTAGGATGCTAAAACCATCATTAAGGGTAGCCTCATCAATATCTTCAATTGTAATTTCATCTAAAATATTACCGAGTCTTAATACTTCAACAGCAACATTCTCAATTTTTTCAAAATGATTTAGTGTTTTATATAATTTAAAGATATTATCAACTAACTCTTCATAACACGGAATATCTTTATATTCTCTAAATACAAACAGTTCAAAATTATCACTTATTTCATATAATGTATCCATAAGAATCTCTTTTTGGGTATCAAAAAAATAAAATGTTTCAGGATCTTCAACTTTAATTCTTTCCATAAATTCTTTTACAGAAACCTTTGCATTAGCCTCAACTGTTTCTTCAATCTGTGCTTGTATTGGACTTTTTGTAAATGAGACTTCTTTTTGTGATATTTCACTTACATAGGCATTAAATTTAATTCTTTCCAATTCTTTTTTTGCTTGTATTTTTTTTAAAATTTTAATAATTGTAGTTTTTAGATTTGCTGTACTAATAGGTTTTTTTAAGAATCCATCAATACCAATATCTATTAATTCTAATAGATACTTTTCGTCAGTATACGCAGATGTAATTAAAATATTTTGTTCAGGAGAGTGTGCTTTTATACCTTTACTCAACATGACTCCATTTGTATTTGGCATCTCAATATCACTAATTATTAAATCGAAATGCTCTTTTCTAAAAGCTTCCCAAGCTAGCTTACCATCTGCTGCTGTTTTTACTAAAGAAAAATAAGAATTTAAAGCTACTTTAAAAACTTCTAGAATATTTGGGTCATCTTCAACTAATAGAACCTTTTTACCTTTTGCTAATTTTTTTAATAATTCAATATCTGTATCCATCTTTTATCCTTTTAGTGAGTTTATTTTATTTATAATTTCATCTGTAGATAACTCTTTTTTAAGACCACCTATTCGATTTGCAACACTTGGCATACCGTAAACAATACAAGATTCTTTATTTTGACCATATGTATTATAACCTTGATCCTTTAGTTTTTTTATTCCTAAGGCTCCATCATCACCCATACCTGTTAGAATAAATGCTGTTACATCTAAAACATCCAATTTACTAACAGACTTAAACAGTGCATTAACACTAGGTTTATGAGAATTTATTCTTGGATAATCTTTTAAAACGGTACAGTAATTTCCATCTTTTTTGATAATTTCTGTATGGATTCCACCTTTTGCGATAATTACTTTATTATCTTGTATAATTTCATTATTACTTGATTCCACTACAACCGAGTTTGTATATTTGTTTAATCTTGCAGCAAAAGATGCTGTAAATCCTTCTGGCATGTGTTGCGTAATAACAATACCCCTATGGTTTGGTTTGAGTTGGCTTAGTATCTCTTCTATTATTTGTACCCCACCAGTACTAGAACCAATCACAATAAATTTTTTTGAATTTTCAGATGCTGTTTTATTAGTATTTTGTTCAATTTCAGAAACTATATTTTTGACAAATTTTACATTTGATAATGATGCAGCAGTAATTGAATTAATAATTTCTTCTCTTTGTTCATAAAAAAAATCTTTTAAATTAACTTTTGGTTTTAAAATAATATCAACAGCTCCTAATCTTAAAGAATCAATTGCAGCAGAAGAACCATCCGAAACAAGTGTTGAACAAATTATAACAGGCACTTGTTTTTGTTGATTAATCTGTTTAAAAAAACTTAGTCCATCCATCTTGGGCATTTCAATATCTAATATAAATACATCCGGTAAACCAACTTTTTTAAATATTTCAAATGCATCAACAGGATTAGGTGCTTCCCCAATTACTTTAATAGTAGATTCACCTTTTAACATTTTTATAATAGAATTTCGCACTAACATAGAATCATCAATAATAAATACTTTAATCATGGAAAAACTCCAAACTACTCCCATCTTCATTATCAGTTTGTTGTTTAAATGAGATTTCTAAGAATTTTAATGAATTTTCCATGGAATCTTCCACAATATATAAGTCATTAAAAGTTCGTTTTATAAAATAATTATTTAAAAATGAAGCTATATCCTCTATAATTCTAGATAAATAATTAAAGCTTTCTACAGTTAACGTATTTACATTTACATTTGATAACATAGTACTAAAATGTTGCATTGAGTTTTTGATTTTTTTAGAATATATTATATAGTTATCCAATATTCTATTAATACGGTTTATAGATTGTAATATACGTAAAAATATATTTTTAGTTGTATTTCCTTTATCGATTTGTTCTGAAATATAAAATAATTCATCACGAATAAATATAATTTCAATTTCTAAAGAATCAACATAAGTTTCTTCTACTTCATTATTTGTTGCATTAACATTCATAATTCTATTTTGCATAGTTGTATATAATTTATGAGAAAAAAGATTCTGACTTATTGTATTTGTAAATACAGAACTACTTAAATTAATTAAATCTTCGGATATCTTGTTATCTTGATAGTGACATACAAATATAACTAATTCTTCGTACTCAATAATCTCAAGTAAGGTTGTATAAATTTCATTTGTAAAATGCATTGAATTAACTATAATAATATCAATGCTACTTTTTGAAATAGTTGTATTTAAATTTTTAATAGTAAAATCATTTACTTCTTCAATGAGTACATTTTTAAAATTATGAAAAATTGTATTTAAATGTTGAAGATTATCATCACTATATAATAATAGGTTTTTATCTTTAACAATATATTGCAGATTATCGTTTTCTTGTTCAAACATTATAGCACCTTTTGGTAAATTGCGTTATTCATATAACGAAGTGATTTAAATTTTTTTGCATTAAAAACATCTGTTAGTCCAGTAATTAAATAACCACCATCATTTAAGTTATTGATGATATTTTGAATTACTTTAATTTTTGTTTCATCAGAAAAATAAATAAGTACATTTCTGATGAAAATTACGTCAAATTTTCCTAGCATTGTATTTTCCTTCATTAAATTATTTTCTAAAAAAGTTGTATTAATTAATAGTTTCCTATCCACTAAAATTTTATTTTCATATTTGTTTCTTCCCAATAAACAGTATTTTTCTTTATACATTTGAGGGATTTTGTTTAACATAGGTAATTGATAAAGACCCAATTTTGCAATACCAAGTACATGTGTATTAATATCAGATCCAACCACATCCCATTTTTTTAGTGTATGATCTAATGTCATAGCAATAGAATATGCTTCTGCACCTATAGAAGAAGCTGCACTCCAAACTCTTAAATATTTTGATTCTTTTGCTAAGTTATATAAAAAATCAAAATGTACTTGTTCTCTAAAGAAATAGGTTTCATTAGTACTAATTCTATTTAGAAACTCAGCCATTTCTAATTCAGATAATTGAACAATTTTAATATAGTCAGAAAAAGAATCAACTTTATAATGTCGAATTCTAGTAAAAAGCCTATTTCTTATCATCTCTTTTCTATTATCATTAAGTGTTATACCTATTTTTTCGAAAACAATTCGTTTTATGATAGCAAATTCACTACTTCTTATGTTTATCATAGTCATAATATTACCTAATGAATTTTTGTATTGCACTACTTAATGTTGGAATATCAACTTTTGATATAATCTCATTAGCACCTAAAATAAATAACTCTTTTTTCATAATCTCATTTGCCATATTTGTATGCACTAAGATATTAATATCATTAAATTTTGTTATCTCTCTAATTTGTTTTATTACTTCTTTCCCTCCCATAATTGGCATCTCTATATCTGTAACAATTAGACCAATTTGATCGGCATCATGTTGTTTTATTTCATCTAATAATTCTTGTCCATTTGATAATACTTTATAGTGAACCTTTAGTTTTGCACAAATTTTTACCAATAATTGCTGGATTAGTTTACTATCATCTGCTAATAAAACAAGTTTCGTACTTTCTATGTTAGATTCTATTTCTTCTAGCTGTTGATCCGAGGCTAAATGATCAGGTTCAAATACGTTCATTAACATTTGGTCAGAATCAATTATAGTACATAATGATTCTTTATTGTTAACTAATATCTTACTTGTAAATAAAGATTTCGAATTTCCATCTACTGTTGAAAACATAATATCTGGTTCTATTGTTACTATGTACTCAACACCTTTTACTACTAGTCCAAACTTTTTATTTCCATAATTAAGAATAATTACAAATTCATTTGCTTCCTCATTCGTTACCTTACCACACAACCAATTATCAAAATTGACTAATATAATCATTTCTCCTCGTATATCAGCAACTCCAATAATGATATCTGAATCATAACTTTTAACAATTTCAAGTGATTTGAATACTACAATTTCTTCAATTTTAGAAACATTTTTTGCATAATATTGTTTGTCAATTCCATGAAAAAGTAAATATTGATTAGCATCATTAGCATTAGTTGATACCAATTTAACTAGATCAATCTCTTCTTCATCATCAAAGTCATCAAAATCATTAAAGTCATCACGTTTTTTTAGTTTTTCAATAATAGTCATTATAAATCCTTAATTTGTGATAATTCTGAGATCTTCAATACTTCTTGATGATTTATTATACAAACCTCTTGTTTGTTATATGTTCCTAACCCTTTGATAAACTCAGTTTTAATTTTTGTACCAAATATTGGTGTATCTGATATACTATTTTCGTCTAACCCATCTACTTCATAAATCTCATCAATCATTATTGCAATATCATAGTTTTTATCATTTAATTCTACTTGAACAATTGCAAAAGATGTTCTATCTTGAACTATAGTTTTACCTAAATCAAATCTATCTAACATATCAATTACAGCTAAAATATTTCCTCTTATATTAGTTACCCCTTTAATATAAGAGCTTAGTTTTGGTACCTTTGTAATTGCTTGGTACTCAACAATTTCACTTACGTTTAATACGGGTAATGCATATAAATCTTGTTTACCTAAGAATATAAAATATTGTTCCCCTGTATTATTTATAAGTTCTTCTTCATCTAAATCTTCCATAATTTACTCCTATAATCGTGTAAATTCTCTTAAATCCATCTCTTCATTATCTTTTGAATCTGTAGTTGAATTTGGCGTTAATATTGTATTATTATTACTACTAGAAGTTTGAAAGAATTGCATTAGTTTTACTAACCCATTTGATTGACCATCTAGTTCTTCAGCAGCACTAGATAATTCTTGTGCACTAATAGAATTGCTTTGAGTGATAGTATCTAGTTGTACCATAGCTTGGCTAATTTGTTCAATTCCTTTACTTTGCTCTAGACTGGCTGTTGAAATACTTTGAATTAATGTTGCTGTTCTTTCTATTTTTGGTACAAGAGAATCAATTAATTCACCAGCTTCACCACTGACTTTTACACTTTCTTTAGTTATTGTACTAATCTCTTTTGCAGCAACTTGTGATCTTTTTGCAAGTTTTCTTACCTCTGCTGCTACAACTGCAAATCCTTTACCATGTTCTCCTGCACGTGCAGCTTCAATAGCAGCATTAAGTGCTAATAAATTTGTCTGATATACGATATCTTCAATAATAGAAATTCTATCTGCAATAATTTGCATAGCTTCTACTGTTTGAGAAACTGCTTCTCCACCTTGTTTTGCAACATTTGAGGCTTCTGTTGCTATTTCATTTGTTTCATTAGCATTTTTACTATTTTCATCAATTGCCCCATTTAGTTCTTCAACAGCTGCTGTTGTTTCTTCTAATGAACTTGATTGTTGTTCCGCACCCATTGATAATGTTTGTGAAGTTTTATTTACTTCTCCAGATGCTGTACCCATTTCAGTAGAATTTGTTCTTATTTTTTCTACTATTTGTGTTAAATTATCAATAAACTCATTAATATTAAGTTTGATTGCATTAAAATCACCAGGCAATTCTAATTCAATTTTTGATGTTAATGTACCATTTCCTAGTTTTCCAAGTACTTCTTTAATTTCAGTAATAATATTGCCTAAAATATCTACTAGTTCATTAATCGAATTTTTACTTATCTCAAAGGTTCCTTGATAATCTTTTGTGATTTTTACATCAAAATCACCATCTTTTATATTCATTAAACATTCATTAATGTCATTTAGTGTCATTTGTACGTTATTTGCAAAGTTATTTACACTTTGTTTTGTAAAGTCAAATTGTCCTGTATACTCATTTTCAATTCTTTTTGTAAAATCACCTACTTGCATTAATGAAAGATTTTTATTGATATCTACAAAAAATGCTTGAATACCTGATACAATTTTGTTAGTTGCAATATGAATTTTAGAAAAGTCATTTTTATATTTACTTGTATCAATTCTAACTGCTAATTCTCCATTATCGATTGCTGCGTCTATAAGTTCAGTATCTACTACTAAATCTAAGAGACTTTCAGCTAAATTATTTACAATATCTTTAAAGTAACCTAAGTCACCCATATAGTCATTGGTTATTCTTGCACTCATATCTCCATTGGCTAGTTTTTCAACTGTCTCCCCTAAATCTCTAAATGCACTAATTGTTAAATCTATAGTGTAATTTGTATTTTCTAATATAGTTACATACGATCCATTCATATCTAATGTATCAATTCTATCATCAACATTACCTTCAGCTACTTTTGAAACTATCTCTGTTGATGCTGATAGTGAATAACTTAATTGTTCTTTTATTGTATTAATATATGAACATATAGTAGCAACTCTTTCATCGGTATATTCTATATTTGGAAAATCAAAGTTACCCTCAGATAATTTTTTTAATGATTCTTCAATATTTGATAATGTTTCATTTGTTGTAATAGCTTTTTCATTTGTTACTATTTCCTCAGTTCCGATTTCTTCTTCAGTTACCGTATCGTTATTTGTGATTTCGTCTTCAATTGTCATCACTTCTTCAGCTGTAATTTCTTGTTCATTAGTGTTCATATCTGTATCCATAATAGTCTCCTAGTACTTATCTCTAACAATTGCTAAGTTAGTAAATATATTTTTGATATCATCATCTAAATCTCTCAGTAATGAGCTTGAATTATTTGAAGAATTCACATCTTTTGATTGCTGTATATATTCATTCAAAGAAGAATGAAATTTATCATGATAACTTACAACTTTTTTCCAAGCGGCATCTTGTGTAAAAGGTTCAGATGAAACTTCATCAATCCAATTACCAAAAGAACAAGTTTCATTATTACGACTCTCTAGTTCCTCAAATTGTTCATTTTTAACAGAATTAATAACATACTCTTTATATACAATATGTAGATTTTTTTCTTTATTAAAATCGATATTTCTTAATGAAACATTTTTGATATTTTGTTCTAATGATAACCTATCAATAAACTGATCATAAGTTAAATTTCTTTCACCTAAATATGACAATAAAAATTGTAGAGTTTCATCAACTGAATGTGTTTGTTCATATTCAAGTAATGTAGAATACAAATCAGTAATTATATTTTTGGCATACTGATTTAATGGTTTTCTATATGAAGTTATTTTTACTACAGCTCCATTTTGTACTATTGGTTTTACGTATGCTTTTACCCAATAATAATCTCCCGTTTTTGAAATGTTTTTTACAAAAGCATAAAGCATTTCACCTTTTAAAACACGATCCCATAAAAGTTTAAAAACAACTTTTGGCATTTCGGGATGCCTAATCATATTATGTGGTTGACCTATAATGTCTTTTCTTTCATATCCTGCTACTTTACAAAAGATGTCATTTACATAAAGAATAGTTCCTTTTCTATCTGTAGTACTCACAATCATATCTTTTTCTGTAATCTCAATCTCTTGAGCATTTGTATTTTCAAAACTCATTGTTAAACTCCTTGTTTAATTTTGTATTCTAATAATCTGCTTATATCAAATATAAGTGCGACTTCACCTGTTCCTAAAATTGAACCCCCACTTACACCGGGAACATTTTCAAATATATCTCCTAGAGGTTTAATAACTGTTTGTTGTTCTCCATAAAGTTCATCAATAAGTAGACCAACTTTATAGTTACCGTATCTGACAACTACAATATTTTTTCGAATACCTTCAATTTTTTCTTCGTCAAAAAATTCGATAATATCAAGTAAAGGTAAAATATCACCTCTTATATTTATAGTGCTACTCCCTTTGACTATAGTGTTATAATCTTGTTTTAATTCAATACACTCACTAATTAAGTCTAATGGAATTATATATTTCGTTTGTCCTGCTTGTACTAAAAATCCATCAATAATAGCAAGGGTCAAAGGTAACCTAATGGTAATTTTGCTCCCTTTATTTACCGTACTATCAATGTCAATTATTCCTCTTAATGCTTCAATATTTCGTCTAACTACATCCATGCCGACACCACGACCAGATATATCAGATACCTCACTTGCCGTTGATAAGCCAGCTTCAAAGATGAGTTTATAAATCTCTTTGTCACTCAAGTTTGCACTTTGACTTACAATTCCATTATCAATAGCTTTTTGTAAAACAATTTCTTTATTTATACCCGCACCATCATCTTCAATCTCAATGATGATACTTCCTGAATCGGGATATGCTCTTAAATAAACTGTCCCTTTTTTGTTTTTATTTTTTCCTTCTCTTATTTCTGGCATTTCAATACCATGATCAATAGAGTTTCTTAACATATGTACTAATGGATCACTTAATTTTTCAACCACGCTTTTGTCAAGTTCAGTTTCTCCTCCTTCTATAATAAAGTCTATATTTTTTCCGAGTTTTTTAGCTGTATCATTAACTATTCGTTTAAATTTAACAAATGAGTCTTTTACTTGAACCATTCGTATATTCATAACAGCTTCTCGTACTTCTTCTAGTAGTACTGTGATACCACTAGATACCTCTTCTAAATCATCATTGTTATTCTCTTCAGCATATTGAGCTAGTTTTGCATTTTGCATCACCATCTCACCCATTTTATTAATTAACAAATCTACTTTTGCCGAATCAACACGTAAAGAAGATGACTTTTTATTATTCTGTGCTTTTTGTTCTTTTTTTTGTGTGTCTTTTTTTGGTGCTGTATCATCTGTCGATAGATTTTGTTTTTCATTATCTAATTTTTTTTCTGTAATGATTTGATCATCAATTATTTCTTTTGTTTCTTCTACCACTTCTTTTGTTTCTTCAACAAAATCTTCACTAGAATAAGCGCCATGTTCAATTAATAACTCTTGTAAATCATCTTCTTTAGTATTTATTAAATCTATTAAACTTTTTTTATCAGAATGTTTAAAAATTGATAAAATAACATCATCTTCAACAAACTCAAAAATCTCAGCAATTTCCTCTTTTGTACAAGTAGATTGAAAGTCTATTTCAAAACCAATATATGTTGTTAAACAATCTATGTTTTCTAACTTTGGTATGCTACTCATAACTGGGATATTTAATAATATATCTCCTAGTTTATTGAAAAACCTAAAAATTGATATTACATCCATTCCTGTTGTAAAAAAATCTTTATCAAATCGTAATGATACATGCCACACATCATCATTATGGTCTTCTTCTTTTTCTGATTCAATGTGACTTTGATCATTTTCTTCTATTTCTGGTTCTTCAACAAAAATAATTAATTTATCTTTTAATTCATTGATTGTTTCTATTAATGCTTCTGAAAATTCTAGCTCTTTTACTGAACATTCAATCATCTCTTCAGTAGTATCTTTTACTTGCATAAATAATGAAGCAAGATTAGCATCAAGATTAATTTTCCCAGCTCTAATATCATCTAAAAGATTTTCTGAAATATGAGTAAAACTTACAATACTGTCAAACTCAAACATACCTGCAGTACCTTTTATAGTATGCATAGCTCTAAAAATTTCTCCAATCTTTTCTAGATCGTCAGTACCATCTTTTGCATCAAGTAATGCACTTTCCATTATTTGTAATTGCTCTGTTGCATCTTCGAGAAATAGTGATAATTCTTCATCCATCTTATACTCCTAAGTAGTATGCTATTCCAGTTATCTCAAAAGAGTTTAAAATATCTTCTTTTATGTTAACTATTTCAAATGTTTTGTTTAAATCATCACAACTTTTTTTAAATGAAATGATAAGTTGAAGGGCACTCATATCTATTTTTGTAATATTTTCAAAATCTAAAATAATTTCTTCTTGATTTAAGAGTTCTACGAAATTATTTCTTACCTCTTCAACTTCATAAATAGTAAAATTGTTATTTAATAATTTCATGATTTATCCTAGTAGCTTTTCTAAGGCAATTAAGAATTTTGGTTTATTAAATGGTTTTACTAACCAAGCTTTAACTCCTAAGGCTTTTCCTTTTTCTTTTAGTTCAGGTTTTGATTCTGTTGTCAGCATCACTATAGGTAAAAACTTGTATGCCATATCTTTTTTTATTTCAGTGACCATCTCTAGTCCACCCATATTTGGCATATTTACATCACTAAAAACCATATCAATTTGATTTTCTTTGAGTTTTATTAGTCCTTCACTACCATCTTCTGCTAAAACAACATCATAACCAGCTTCAATTGCTGCTTTGGAAGCTACACTTCTGATTAAACTTGCATCGTCTACTATTAAAATTGTTTTTGCCATCTTATTCTCCTTTGGAGTCTTAAATTTGTTTGACTTTGAAAGTATAAATAAATAATGTGGTAATAATGTGGTAAGAATTGATTTGTTTGAAATTAGAAAAATAATCGTAGGATTATTTTAGTGTTAGAAGAGAAAATAACAAGGCTATGAGTTGATAACTACTCTATACCCTTGTCCTGATACATTTTCGATAAATTTAGAAGAGATTTTTTTTCGTAAGTTTTTGATAATGGTTCTAAGCGCCATACTTGTCATTATTTCATCGTAGTCGTCCCAAACAAAATTTTCAATTTCAGAATAGGTTACTATCTTATTCTGATTTAAGATTAATAAATCAATAAGTTTTTTTTCTTTTAAATTTAATTTTATATTTTGATTATCTTGACTTGTGATTTCTAGATTTGTTTTGTTATATTTGAGTGAATTTGACAATATGATATATAAATTATTATTTTCATCTAGTATTTTTATTATGTGATATAAAGCCTCTCTTAGTTTTTCTGATTGTACTGGTTTGACTAAATACGATTGAATATTTAAGTTAGCAGCAGGAAGTAAATATTTTGCATCAGTATGTGCAGATAATAAAATAATGGGAATTTTAGAGTTAAGTTTACGTATCTCTTTAACAAAGTCAATCCCTGACATTTTGGGCATTTCTATATCCGAAATAATTAATTGTGGCTTAGCTGTATGATAAAGATTTAATGCATCAATACCATTTTTAGCAAGGTGGATATTGTTAGAAAGTAAAGATAACGTTGAATACATGAGTTGTGATGTTTCTTCATCATCTTCTACATATAAAATTGACATATTTTTTAATGAAAGTGATAACTCTTTATGATTCACTGTGACCCCTTATTTTTATAACTTTATGTGTATAACCTTTTATATTATATTCTATCATAAGATTGTCACATTTTTGTCACAAAAATTTTATAATTATTTATTAACGTATATTCACAATTATAACACAATTTTTTGATACACTTTTCAAAAGGATTTTTCATGAAAGTTTTATTAATACATACTGATATAGAGAATGAAAATAAAGATTATGGTGATACACTAAAGTATATGGATAATGAAAAGATTGATTTTACATATATTAGTATTCAAAATTTTGATGAAAATTTTGAATACTATTTTATCCATTTTGATTTTGTATTTATTGATATTAATAATAAAAATGATTTAGATATTGATTTAATAAGAAAGTACAACAAATATTCTTCTATATTATATGTGCCAATAGTACTATTTTTTAAAAGTGAAGATATGCCAGTTTTTATAGAAGAAATAAGGAATGATAGTTTTGACTATCTTATTCATCCTATTACTACTGATGATATTTTAGTTAAAATTACTCAAAGTGTTATGTCCAAAAATGAAATACAAGTTGAAAACAAAAAAATGATTTTAAAAGGAAATCTTTTAACTAAGTTAGAACATCAGTGGAAACAACCATTAAATTTGATATCTACTAACTTATTAAATTTAGAAATAAAATCAGAATTAGGAAAATTAGAACACAATAGTGTTCAAAAAATAAATAACAATATTGAATCTGCACTAATGAAAATTTCAAACAATATTTCACTGGTGAATAAATGTTTTCAAAGTTCAAAAAATAAAACAAACTTTTCTATTACTGATGCAATTGAAAAAAATCTTAATTTACTTTTATATAGACTAACACAAAATAATATAAAATTAGAAAAAGTAACAAAAAATCTAGATATAAAGATTAATAATTATGAAAATGAATTTTCATTAAATATCATGCTTATTTTATATCTTTTAATTGAATGTTCAATTAAAGATAAAGATAAATATGAAAATGAAAATGATGATATCATCATAGAAATTTCATGTGAAAAAAATGATAAAAATTCAAGTTTAAATATATCATTAAATAGGTGTTTCCCTTTAAGTTTTGTAATAGAATTTTATAATATAGAAATGTCTCTTATAAAAAATCTTTTTATAAAAACAGAAGTGGAATACTTGTTTTCTGAAAAAGAAAAAAATACATTTTTTCAAATTTCACTAGAAACGGAGAACTGATTATGAAAAATTTAATACTTTTACTTTTTATATTTTCGAATATTTTTGCTGTAGAAAAAGTATCTTTACAGTTATTGTGGTTAGATCAATTTCAGTTTGCAGGTTATTATATGGCAAAAGAAAAAGGTTTTTATAGAGATGCTGATTTAGATGTTGATATTAAAAAGTATTCGTTTAAATTCGGAAAAGATCTTAGCATAGTTGATGATGTAATTTCAGAAGAAAGTACTTATGGTATAGGAAGATCAAATTTGATTACTGAAAAATCTAATGGAAAAGATGTTGTCGCGCTTGCTTCTATATTTCAATCATCTCCTCTTATTTTACTTGCTTTAGAATCATCAAATATAAATTCAATAGAAGAACTAAAAAATAAAAGAATTATGCTTACAAATTCAACTATAGGAACTACTTCTATTGAAGCTATGTTAGTTTCACATGGTATAGGATTAGATAGTAAGTATCTGCAAGCACACTCTTTTAATTTAGATGATTTGATAAATAAAAAAACTGATTTAATGGGTTCTTATGTATCAAATGAACCTTATAGACTTGATCAAAAAGGGATAAAATACAAAATATTTTCTCCTAAAGATGAGGGCTATGATTTTTATAGTGATATTTTATTTACAACTTCAAAAGAGATACACCTACATCCCAATCGTGTAGATAAGTTTTTAAAAGCATCACTAAAAGGGTGGCAATATGCATTTGATAATATTGAAGAATCTGTAGATATTATATTTAATAAGTATAATAGTCAAAATAAAACTCGAGAAGCATTACTCTATGAAGCAACAAAACTAAAAGAACTTGCGTATTATAAAACGGAAAATATTGGTGAACTAAACATAGAAAAACTTCAAAGAATATATGATATTTATAAAATCATGGGAAAAATCGATATTAAATTTGATGTAAAAGAGTTCATGTATTCGTACAATAAACTGTTATTAACAGAAGAAGAAAAGTCTTTTATGAAAGATTTAAAAACCTTAAAAGTTCATAATGAAACGTTTTGGCCACCATATAATTATAATGAGTATGGTTTACCAAAAGGATATTCAATTGATTATATGAATTTATTAGCAAATAAGTTAGGGTTAGATATTCAATTTGTTAGTAACTATAAGTGGGATGAATTTTTATCTATGATGAAAAATGATGAGCTTGATATTATGTTAAATATTGTTAATACCGAGGATAGAAGAAAATATATCAATTTTACTAGGCCTTATGCTGAATCTTTACCATCTATATATGCATTACAAACCCGTAATGATATAAAATCACTTGATGACTTAGATGGTAAAACTGTATCGATTCCTAAATCTTTTTATACGGAGTCAATTTTAAAAAAACATTATCCAAATATAAAATTAAAATTGGTTAATAACATATTAGAATCTTTGCAAGATGTTGCATTTGAAAGAGCTGATGCAACTATTACTGATTTTGCTGTTGCAAACTATTTGATTAAAAAACATGGAATAATAAATTTAAAAGCAATTACAGATATTGAGGATAAAAGGTTTACAAGTATATTAAATATCGGAGTTAGAAAAAGTTTACCTATTTTACAAAATATTTTGCAAAAAGGAATGTTAGATATTAAAGATGAAGAACTTTTTAAATTAAGAGAGAAATGGTTTGGTCAAAAGCAAAATATAACTAAAAAAGATCTCCAATTTACAGATATTGAAAAGAATTTTTTGCAAAAACAAAAAGAAATAAAAATTTGTATAGATCCAAATTGGGCACCATTTGAATATCTTAAAAATAATAAGTATTCAGGAATTAGTTCTGATTACATGAATTATTTTTCAAAATTATTAAACACTCCTTTTGTTTTAGTCAGTACCCATTCTTGGTATGAATCGTTATTGTATATTAAAAATAAAAAATGTGATGTTTTACCCGCTGCTGCTATTACTATAGATAGATTAAACTATATAAATTTTACAAAACCTTATTTATTTTCACCTTTTGTATTGGCAACGAAAAAAAATAAAAGAAATACCAATAATTTTACCTATAATTTAGATAAAACTTTTGGTATGGTTACAGGGTATTCTGTTATAGAAAATTTTAAAAGAAAATATCCCTCTATAAAAATAAAAGAATTTGAAAGCATTAGTCAGGGATTAAAAGCACTTCAAAATGATGAAATTTTTGGATTTATAGATATTCACAGTACTATAAATTCAGCAGTGGATGACGTTGGTATAAGTAGTATAGTTGTATCTCATATATTTGATGAGAAAATAGAATTATCAATAGGTATTAGAAATGATAAACCTATACTTTTATCTATTTTTCAAAAGTTACTAACTACTTTGTCTGAAGAAGATAAAGAACTTATATATAAAAAATGGGTCACAATCGAATATGAACATGAGACTGATTATAGTCTGGTATGGAAAGTATTTCTTCCTTTGATTATTATTATATTTTATTTATGGAATTTAAAATTAAAAAAAGAGATAAAACATCGAGCAATAGTAGAAAAAAAGTTAAAAAATTCTGTTGCAGACTTCACCGTTTTAGTTAATTCTACAATTGAAGCAATTTTTATAATTGACAAAGAGGGTTTTTGTATAGAGGCAAATAGTGAAGCAATAAAACTTTTTGGATTTAAAGAAAAAGAAGATTATATAGGACATCACATATATTTTATAATTTCTAAGAATGATATAGAAAAAGTAAAAAAAAGAATTAAAGAAAAGATGTCTTTTCCAGATAAGATAAATTTAATTAAAAAAGATGGAACAGTATTTCCTGGTTTAGTAAAAGGTGAAAATATACGACGAGTGTATCAAACAATGAGAGTTGTATCAATTGTCGATTTGACTGACTTGAAAATTAAAGAAACTCTTTTATTTCAACAATCAAAAATGGCATTAATGGGAGAGATGATGAGTGCTATAGCACACCAATGGAGACAACCCTTAAATTCTTTAGCAGTTTTAAATATGCAAGTTGAAACAAAATTAGAATTTATGGATACGATAAGTAAAGAAGATTATATTCCTATATCAAAAAATATTAATAATCAGTTAACGTATATGTCAAAAACTATTGATGATTTTAGAGATTTTTTTATTCCTTCAAAGGAAAAAGTTCTGTTTAATGCTTGTTTGATAATCCAAGAAGTGTATGACATTTTAAAACCTCAATTGTTAAATAATAGTATTGAATTTAATTTAAATTGTAAATTTGTATATGTAAATGGATTTGTAAATGAATTTAAACAAGTAATTATAAATATAGTAAATAATGCAAGAGATGCAATTGTTTTAAATGAAATTGAAAAAGGAAAAATTTTTATTAATGTTGAAAAAGTAAATCAAAAAGTAAAAATAATGATCAAAGATAATGGTGGAGGAATTGAGAAAAAAACTATTAATAAAATATTCAATCCATACTTTACAACAAAATTTAAATCAAAAGGAACAGGTATTGGTTTATATATGTCGAAAATGATTATTGAACAAAGTATGCACGGAGAATTATCTGTAGAAAGTTCGGAAAATGAAACTGTTTTTACTATTATTATATAAAAACACAATAGTAACACAATTTTCTAATACTATATAGAATGATAGATATTTGGAGTAATAATGAATAAAGAAATAATAAAAAAAAAGTTAAAAAAGCTGTCTGTTTTATTTGTTGATGATGAAACATTAGTAACTGAAACAATGAAAGATATATTACCTATGCTTTTTAATGAAGCTTATTATGCAATAGATGGTTACGAAGGTTTAGAACAGTATATGAGTAATCGTCCCGATGTTGTAATAACTGATTTAAGTATGCCCCATCTTGATGGTTTAAGTATGATTAGACAAATTAAAAAAATCAATCAAGAAACAAAAATAATATGTATAAGTGGACATAACGAACAAAGAAGTATGGATGCCTGTAAAACTCTAAATTGTGGTTATATCGTTAAACCTATTAATTCAAAAGTTTTATTTGAGGTATTGGATGATGTGTTAAGAACATCTAATTAGTATAAATAAAAAGGTAGATTATTATGAATTTAAAAAGCCTTCTACAAACTTCTAAAAGTTTAAGTGTTTTATATATTGAGGATGATAATTCTAGAGAAAGTACTTTAGAATTATTTTCGCAAATGTTTCATCTAGTAGTATCTGCTGTAGATGGAATTGATGGATTAAATCAATATATTAAATATCATCAAGAGAATGAAAAATATATAGATTTAGTAATCAGTGATATCAACATGCCAAATATGGATGGGCTTGAATTAAGTAAAAGAATATTTAAACTTAATAATAAACAGATATTGATTGTAACTTCTTCTCATAATGATTCAAAAAGATTAATTGAATTGATAAATTTAGGAGTGACTTCCTTTTTAATCAAACCAATTCAACGTGATAATGTAATTAATATATTATACAAAGCATGTGTGAACATAAATAATACAAATTTGGTTTTACAACACGATATACATATCAAAGAACTCAATAAAAGTTTACAAAATTCTAATTTGGTATTAGAAAAAAAAGTTGAACAAAGAACAAAAGAGTTAGAAAATCTGCTCTTACACGATACATTAACAGGTTTAAGAAGTCAATTTTCTTTGATTAAAGATATTGAAAATAGTAAACATCCTATTTTATTTTTGATTAATTTAGATTCCTTTCATAACATAAATGACTATTATGGATATGAAAATTCGAACAATTTACTTATTCAGTTTGCTCAATGTTTAAAATTATTTAATAGTATGAATTACAATATCTATAGAGTATATGCAGATGAGTTTGTAATGTATAAAGAAAGTGAACTAGAATCAATAGGTGATTATAAAAAAGATTTAATTATATTGTTAAATAATATTACAGAATATAACTTTACGATAAAAGAAGGTAAATCAATAGAACTAAATGCCACGATTGGGTTATCTGTAGATGAACAAAATCCATTGATGACAGCAAGTATTGCAATAAAACATGCTAAAAGATATCGAAAAATATATACTATATATGAAAAGAAAATTGACAATTCAAATCCTTTAAATAATGTTTTACAATGGTCAACTAGATTAAAAAAAGCAATAGAAATGAATTATATATTAACAGCATTTCAACCTATAGTTGATATAGATGGTAAAATATTAAAATATGAAGCACTAATGAGAGTTGCAGAACATCAAGATGGAACACTCAAAATTATATCTCCTTATGAATTCTTAGAGCCTTCAATTGAAACTAGACAATACAATTCTATGATGAGTATATTAATAGAAAAATGTTTTATCACTATGTATAACAGAGTTGAAGATTTTTCGATTAATTTATCGTATGGAGATATTTATAATAATACATTAATAAATATCCTTATAGATAATTTACAAAGATTTAAAAAAATAGGAAAAAGACTTATTATAGAGATTTTGGAAACTGAAAGTATAGAAGACCTTGAGGTGATGCAGTTATTTATTAAAGAGATACGTACCTTTGGAGTTAGAGTTGCAATAGATGATTTTGGTACAGGGCATTCAAATTTTTCAAATATTATTGCAATTGACCCAGATTATATTAAAATTGATGGTTCATTTATCAAAAATATTGATACTGACCATACCTCATATACTTTAGTAAAAGGAATAGTAAACTCTTCTAAAGATTTAAATATAAAAACTATTGCAGAGTTTGTCCATAAAAAAGAGGTATTTGATATTGTTAAAGACCTAGGAGTAGATGAATTTCAAGGCTATTATTTTTCTGAACCATTATTAAATATTTAAAATATTTTTGTTACTCCGCTTCTTTTTTTAAAACACTCAGATATAATCAACAAAAGGAAAATATATATGAATAATATAAAACTCTTTTGTGATGGAAGTGTAAATCCACAGAAAAAAATAGGTTTTGGTTCGTATTTTGTATATACAGACATAGATACAATAGAAACTGCAAAAGAAAAAATACATACAAAAATGTTTACAGATACATCCTCTACAAAGTTAGAGTTAGAAGTATTACTTTGGGCACTTGAAGATATAGAGTTGATTGAAAAAGATATAATAGTATATACAGACTGTCAAAATATCTTAGGTCTAGAAAGTAGAAGAGAAAAACTAGAATCAAATCACTATAAAAGTTCAAAAGGAAAACTTCTTAATAACCATGAGTTATATAAACAGTTTTATAAAAAAATAGATACTTTAAATTGTGAGTTCATTAAAGTAAAAGGACATAAACCATCAAAAGAAAAAGATTTGATAGATAATTTATTTACTTTAGTAGATAGAGGGGCTAGGGATAAGTTACGGGAAAATAACTGCATGTGACATTTTTATTTATTAAATAACAAAAATGTCACAAAACTAGTCACAAAAATATTTATTTCCTTTTAAAACTCTTCTACTATCCTATATATAAACATATAAGGTTAAGTAAATGAAAAGCAGGAGTTTTACACTTTTTGAGGTATTAGTTTCTTTAGTTATATTGAGTGTGCTTATCATATCTCTAACTAAATTATATACTCAAGATGATAATATACAGACATATTATGAATTACAAGATACTGAAAATAAGTATATTGAAAGTAGTATTCTCATAACAACAAAAAACATAAAGTTAAATAACAATTAACTTGGGTTATAATCCCGACAATGAAACAAATACAATCTGCAACCTTTATCGACTATGCTTTACTTTTATTACTTTCTGCTATTTGGGGAAGTGCTTTTGTGGGGATAGAATATGCCCTTACAGGGTTTGACCCATTTTTTGTAGCATTTATACGTTTATTTTTTGCTTCATTGTTTTTACTAGTATTTATATACTTTAAAAAACTAACTTTCCCTCGTGATTTTAAAACATGGCGTATGTTAGTCCTTATAGGTTTACTCAACAATGCAATACCTTTTTATCTTATCTCTTGGGGACAACAATACATTAGTTCGGCTACATCTGCTGTTATGTTAGCTATGGGTCCATTTATAACATTGATAGTATCTCATATGATAACAGAAGATGAAAAAATAACTTTTTTTAAAGTAGTTGGAGTGATATTAGGGTTTATTGGTGTATTTATACTAATGGGTGACGACTTTTTAAAAGGTGATGTCGATAGTTTATATGGGAAGATAGCAATGATTCTTGCCATTATGGGATATCTTACTTCTGGATTCCTGATACGTAAACTATCTCATGTACATACACTTATATGTTCTACTTCGATGTTTACTGCTGCTTGGGTTATTATGTCACCCTTTTTATTTTTTGTGAGTTTCCAATCATTTGATATTATAAGTTATCCATTTTTAACTATAGTGTATCTAGCTATAATACCAACAGCTGCTGCTTCACTTATACGTATAAACTTAGTACGTAAAACAGGAGTACAGTTTATGTCTCAAGTTTCATATCTGATACCAATAGCAACTATATTATGGGCATGGATAATTTTTGATGTAGTACCACCTATGGTAGTATATATAGCATTAGCATTTATATTTGCGGGATTGTTTATACGTAAATTGAAATTTAGTAGCATTTAGATAAACTACGAAATTAAATATAAGTATATAACACGTATACAATTACACTAAGGGAAACTCACATATGGATAATATATACTCTCTCAATATAGAAAGAGCAGTACTAAGCTCAATACTTTTTGACCATGATATTATAGAAGACATACTTGGAGTATTAAAGCCTAGTGACTTCTATCTCCCTGCACATCAAAAAATCTTTACAGTTATGGAAGCATTAAACCATGCTGATATGCCTATAGATGAAGACTTTATACGAAAAAGAGTAGATAGTAAAGAAGTAAGTGATAGTGTACTTATAGAGATACTATCAGCTAACCCTATATCTAATACTATGGCATATGTACGAGAGATAAAAGATGGTGCTGTTAAAAGAGAACTTACATCACTTGCTACTAATATTAAAAAACTTACGTTAGAAGACGAAGTAAGTGCATTAGAAGCTGTAGATCAAGTACAAAATGACTTATATAATATTACTATGGATAGTGCTAGTAGTGAACTAAAAGATATGGAAACTATTATAGCTAGTACCCGTGAGCACATTCGTGCAATGCAACAAAGGGGAGTGAGTTATCTTACTGGTCAAACTACAGGATTTTATGGGCTAGATGTAAAAACAACTGGATTTAACCCAGGGGATTTAGTAATTATAGCTGCTAGGCCTGCTATGGGTAAAACATCACTAGTACTAAATACAACACTACAAAACTTAGAAAAGGGTGATGGTGTTATATTCTTTTCTCTAGAGATGCCAGAAACACAACTGATGACAAGACTAATATCTGCAAAAACAGGTATACCATTACAAAACCTTAGAAAAGGTGAACTTGATCCTAAACAAGCAGAAGAAGTAGAAGCTGCATTTGTAGATTTATCTAATAAAAAACTTTTTGTTGATGATGGTGGTAGTGTAAATATTAACCAGTTACGTGCACGGTCTAGAAAAATAGCACAAAATGAAAAGAACAATATTAAAATTATAATCGTGGATTACCTTCAACTTATGTCTGGTACTGGTGGTAGTGATAGACGTTTAACAGTAGATGAGATATCAAGGGGTTTAAAACTACTTGCTAGAGAAATGGGTGTACCTATTATTGCACTATCTCAGTTAAACAGGGGATTAGAAAATCGTCCCGATAAAAGACCTATGTTAAGTGATATTAGAGAGTCGGGAGCTATTGAGCAGGATGCCGATATTATCATGTTCGTATATAGAGATGATATCTATAAAGAACGTGATGAACAAAGAAAAGAAAAAGAGTCTATGGATAGAGGAGATCAACCTCCATATAAGAGTGCCTTTATAGATAAACCTATAGAAGAAGCAGAAATCATTATTGGTAAACAAAGAAATGGTTCTATGGGAACAGTTAAACTAGACTTCCATAAAGAACTTACTAAGTTCATGGATAAAGAAGATTTTACTAGAGGACCAGAGATTACTAACTATGAGCCTGAAAGCTCTTCAAATGTTGTAGATATACCAGAAGGCATGGAACCAGTAAATGATATGCCTCCAATGCAAGATGCTCCACCTATGGATAGTTCTATACCAGATATGCCAAACATAGATGTAGATATACCAGATATTTTTTAAGGATAAGAAAACAAATGCCAAAATACATACTTTTTGATACAGAAACAACAGGTGCAGCACAAGAAGATAGAATCATTCAAGTGGGTGGAATGATTATAAGTAGTAAAACAGATATTCAAGTATACGATGAATTATGTAGTACAGTATTACCTATTAAAATAGAAGCAATGGAAGTACATAATATTACGCCTAACCTTATAGAGGGTAAAGGGATGTTCACAAGTACAACTTTTTATCAAAAACTACAAGAGTTAAATAATAGTGAAAACTATCTAATAGCACATAATATTAACTTTGACTTAGGTATGTTAGAAAAAGAGGGGTTTATAAATCAGTATACACAAATTGATACATTAAGATGTGCAAAACATCTATATCCTGAACTTCCATATCATAGATTACAGTATATTAGATATGCATTAGAGTTATATAAAACAGAAGCTCAAGAAGCTAAAGACTTAAATGTAACTATAAAAGCACATGATGCTATAGGTGATGTTTTAGTGATGAAACTATTTTTACGAAAACTAGTAGCAAAATGTTCACAAATTCATCCTGACTATAATCCTATGGAAAAACTAGCAGAACTAACTCGTACTCCTGTATTAATACCTAAATTTAGATTTGGTAAATATAAAGGTGAAGATATTGTTGAGGTAGCTAGAAAAGACTCTGGTTATTTACAATGGATGAGGTCAAATATGGCTGAATTAGATGAAGATATGAAATATACTTTAGATAAGGCTATTCAAGGTAACTAATAAAGGCTTTATTAGATTATTCTAGTGTTCATTAGCCAAGAAGATACTATAGAAGTTAAAGTTATTTGTCTTTATTGAGACTTTCATCTTTTGTAGGTTTATCTTCTGTTGGCTGTTGTTTCCCAAATATTATATTATAGAAAATAGCTAATGCTACGATAGCGCCAACTATTATTATTGTTGTAGTTATACTTTCCCACAAATTACTAATTAGATTCATTATCACTCTTAGCCTTTGTATTTATCTAAAAAATATTGCAAATAATGTAATACCTATGTAGATAGACCATGCTAATACATGTAACTTTTTAGGTGCTGTTTTTTGGATATAAAAGTATGGAAAATATGCTACAAGTATAGTTAAAATATGTTTACTATCCATATTAAGCATATATAATACAACCATCATAGCTATTAAAGCAATAGTACCAAGTACTAATTGAATGGCAGCATATTTAATATAATCTATTTTTTCTTCTTCAACTGGAATAGCAGCTTCAGTTTCAGCTTTTTTTTGTTGATGTTTGTCGATATCTTTTTGTTTTATTTTTTTCAATGTTTGTCCTTAAATAATGCGGCAAATCATACAGTGTATGTACTTATTTTTTGTTTAAGTTTTATTTAATTGTTAATGTAATTATTGAAAAGGTTATGAATGGTAATTGTAAGTGTTTGAAAATTAAAGTATTTAGATTAAAAGCAATAGAACTATTATAGTTCTATCACTTTCCAAGGTAGTCCTTGAGTCATAAGTTCGTCCATAAATGGTTTAGAGTCAAACTCTTCTACATTTCTAGCACCTTTTAAATCCCATGTACCATTGTATACTAGTTTTGTACCAATCATTGCTGGTACTCCTGTAGTATAACTAACAGCTTGAGCTCCAGTTTCTTTATAACATTCTTGATGGTCACAAATGTTATAGATGTAGAATTTTTTTCTAACACCATCTTTTAAACCTTCACAAATACAACCAATATTAGTTTTACCTATAGTTCTTGGTCCAAGGCTTGCAGGATCTGGAAGTAGTGTAGATAAAAATTCTATAGGAGTTATCTCTACACCTTTATGCATAACAGGTTTAATACCTAACATACCAACATTTTCTAAACAGTTCATATGTTGGATATAACTATCACCAAATGTCATAAAAAATCTAATTCTTTTTACACCTTTGATATTTTTACATAAACTTTCTAACTCTTCATGATAAAGTAAATACGATGGTTTTACACCAATTTCTGGATAATCATGATCTACTCGTATCTCTAGGGGTTTAGTCTCGATCCATTTTCCCTCTTCCCAGTATCTACCATTTGAGCTAACTTCTCTTAAGTTGATTTCTGGATTAAAGTTTGTAGCAAAAGGATAACCATGATCACCAGCATTACAATCCATAATATCAATGTATTCTATAGTATCAAGATAGTTCTCTTGGATATACTTTACAAATACACCAGTAACACCAGGGTCAAAACCACTTCCTAAAAGTGCTGTTAGATTTTCTTTTTCAAAATCATCATTTCTTGCCCATTGTTCTTTGTATTCAAATTTTGCAACATCAGGATGTTCGTAGTTTGCAGTATCTATATAATGAGTATTTGTAGCAGAACATGCATCCATGATTGTTAAATCTTGATATGGAAGAGCTACATTTAAAACAACTTTTGGATTTACTTTTTTGATAAGTTCGATTAAAGCAGGAACATTATCAGCATCTATTGATGCAGTACTTATTTCAACTCCTGTTGTTTCTTTTATCTTTTTTGCCATAGTTTCACATTTTGAAACAGTTCTTGAAGCAAGTGTAATTTTTTCAAATGTATCTATATTCATAGCACACTTTGTAGTTGCTACTGTACTCACTCCACCAGCTCCTATTATTAATATACCTTTTTTTTCCATGGTCATATTATCCTATAAATTAATTTTTCCTAATTATACACCATTTTCTAAAAATATATACTTTTTCATTTTATTAACAACTATTTTCTAATAATAGCTGAGCTAGGTGAGCAGGGTCTTTTGCTATATAATCAGCATTTGCAGATTTAAGTTCTTCTACACTCCTATATCCCCATGATACTCCAATTGATACCATACTTGCATTTTTTGCAGTATTGATATCTGTTGGAGTATCTCCTACAAAAATTATTTCATTAGGATGTAAATCTAAAGCAACAGCTATGTTATGTGCACCTTTAGGGTGTGGTTTTTTAGGTACATCTTCTTTTTGGCCATGAACTTCAACAAATGGATAGTCTTTAAAGAAGTATTCTATAAATTCTAAAGTAAATTTATGAGGTTTATTGGAGAGTACTGTCAGTTTTAAATCTGTATCTTTAAGAGCATCTAACATATTATATATACCAGTATAAACTTTTGAATTTTCGTGTATCCCATTTTCATAAAATTCTTTAAATAACTCTAATCCCTCATTTGCAATATCTTTTGAACAATCTATAGGCATTGAATTTTGAACAAGTGTTAGCGCTCCATCCCCAACAAAGTTTTGATAATCGTCTTCTGGATGCTGTTCGTATCCTAATTTTTTGAGAACCAGATTCATACAAATAGCTATGTCCTGTATCGAGTCTATTAGTGTACCATCAAGGTCAAATATTACTGCTTTTTTATTCATTGGTATCCTTTAATTAAAATCAAGAAAGTTTGTTTTTGTTATCTCTTTTAAATCATTGTTTAATCCATTTGCATTAAACATAATAATTTCTCTATAGAATCTTTGTAGTTGTTCCTCAGAAAGTATTGATTTACCACCATTTAAAACCATTGCAGTAGTAATAATACTTTGCACAAGTTCAAATAGTTTTACACGTAAATAATCCATATTATCAGGATCTAATGAAAGTAAAAATATCTCTTTTAAATTATCAAGTTTTGCTCGTGCATTTTCTTTAAACTCCTTATCATTAGCATGTCGAAGTGCAGAATTACCTAATGAATATAAACATAAATGTATAGTTTTAGAAACAGCTTTAGCTCTTGTATAGTTTCCTATAGGTTGTGAAGAAACTAAATTTTCATCTTTAACAAAAAAGTCGTTTAATTCTATATTTACTGTATTTAAAGCATTACCTACAAATGTTTTAGGAGCTTCTCCTATAATAAAACCTTCTTGATTTGTAAAATCAGCCATAACTTCATACTCTAAACTATCACAATGGAAACCTATAAGTAAGGTGTCAAATATTTTATAACCACTTGCCCATGTTAGTGTTCCAGTTAGCTTATATCCACCATCAGTTTTAACTGCTGATACGATTGTTTTTGGAACTCGCAGATGATTGATAGCTATTCCACATTTCTTTTTAAAATAAAAATCTTTTTGTTCAAAGTTATTACTTTTCATAATAGCGTTAGCTGCTAATATTTGAATTGCCATAAATGATAAATTTCCTGATATAAGTGTAAGTGTTTTAAAAAGCTCATATTTATATAAGTCAAGTTTTTCTTTTTCTATATCACTTAGATCAAATATCTCAAAACTATATGCTATATCAAATGCTTCTTTTAATTCTTTATAATCATAATCAAGTTTATCAAAATCAAATCTTTCAAGTTTTTGTAATACATCTTTTAGTGTATTTTTATAAGTAGTTAAATTTTTCATTATGAAGTGTATCTTATGAAAGGTTAATTTAAATTGTAATGTCTAAATTTAATCATAAAAATATATGAAGCTATGGTAAAATTTATACAAGTGAACGAAAAGGAGAAAAAAATGTTATCAATGACTGAAAAAGAGATACTCGATAGAACAGAAGCTATTGAAAGTCAACTAGAACTTTTATTTAAAACAAATATGAAAATTACAAATTGGGATGTACCTGAAACTGATGATAAAAAAGCAGCAGAAATGATTATTGAAATATTAGAAAAAAAAGTTGCTAAATTGAAAAATGATGTAATAAATGGGAAATATGATTATTATTAATAGAACTTTTTCTTTGATATTTAAATAAATTAGGGTACAATTTATCATAAAAAATTTGTAATCTAGGAGCTTCATTTGACAAATATAGTTGATGGTATATTTAACAATGTAAAGTATTGGAAGAATAAAAATTTATTATTAAGTGCAATTAATCCAGACTATTATTACAATAAAAATGTAATATTAAGGCTGCTTGGTGTTACTTCTCAAAGTATATCACCTGTAAATGAAGCAAAACGTGGCATGTGGAATCATATGTTAGTAAATGAAAACTTAGGTGATGATATTTTAAAAAATGTCGATAAAAAAATACTTGATGATTTAGAGTTTGTAAAAGCAGCTACAAGTAAATACAATAGAACTTATGTATATGCAAGTCATCGATTAAAAGCAAGTCGTGAGTTAGCAACTATTGCTGCTATGGCAGAAAAAGAAGATGATGGTATAAATTTTAAAAACCCTATTTTAAAATACATGCCTGAAATATTTAAGACTGACAATGAAATTTCAGTAATGGCTACAACTCGAAACATCAATAACTTACAATATGCTACAAATTTACGAAAAAATAAATATTTTATAATGGATATGATGAATATTATAGACGATCATAATATGAAACAAAAAATATTAAGATATGTAGACCCAGATTTATTAACTGATAAAAAATTTATCAGTAGATTAGGGTGTTTTGATAATATGTGTGACAAATTTAAAGGAGATGTTGAATTTGTCGCATCTGCTGTTAGGCATGATTTAAGTATTTTAAAAAAGACAGAACTTTTTGATGAATCAATTATCAAAGGTGCTCTAAAAAATAATGACATATATACTTCTCAAGAAACAGTACTGAGTGCAATTTTTAGATATATAGAAAGATTTAATCAAGGATATGATGAATTAGATAGTAAAGTAAAAGATAAAAGAATTTTAAATAAACTTTTTTGGTCTATGGGTGAAACTATCAGTGATGAGTTTTTATAGGTGAATAACTTTACTAAGAGATTAACTCTACTATTTTATCATGATAAGGATATATATCTATATAAATCATTTTTAATAGAAAGTTTTGGAAAAGTTATTTTTGTAAATAGCTACGAAGATGCATTAAAAGAGTATCGGGAACATCATATAGATATTGTAATTTTAGAATTAAATTTACAATACGATAAAAAATTTACTTATTTAAAATATGTAAAAGAAGAGAATCCTTTAAACCCAGTACTTGTATTATCGGATGATGAAACATTTGACACTATTAGCCATGTAGTAAAATTAGGTATTGATGGTTATTATAAAGTTAAATTTAAAAAATCACAATTTATTGAAGATATTAATAACTTGGAAAAGAAGTATCTTCTTGCAGAACAATATAAAGATGATATAGAAAACTTAAATCTATTGAAACAATATCAAGATATCACAAACAAAAGTTCGATTATTTCTAAAACAGATACCAAAGGTCATATCACTTATGTAAATGATAACTTCTGTAAAATTTCTGGTTATACAAAAGATGAATTAATAGGCAAAAACCATAATATGGTACGTCCTATTGATAGTCCAAAAGAACTTTATAAAGACATGTGGAATACAATAAAAAAGAAAAAACAACAATGGAATGGTATATTAAAAAATATAAGTAAAAATGGTGACTTATATTATGTAAAGTCAACTATTACACCTTTATTTGATAAAGATGGCAATATTGTTGAATATATTGCATTGAGACAAAATATTAGCTCAATAATGACAGATAAAAAACATTTTCTAGATAAAATTTCTTCTAATGTTATGTCTGTTTTAATCTTAGTTCAAATTGAAGAATTTGATATGCTTGAAAAATTTCATAGTTTAAATATAATAGATCAAATAGAAAAGCGTTTTGGTTATATGTTATTGAATTATTTACCAAACTCTTATAATTTTGAAAATGTTTATAATCTAGATAATGGTAAATATGCTTTATTAACTAACTTTGATGATTTTGAAGCTACAAATGTTCAATTAGATAAATATTTAGAAGAGTTTGTTCATAATGTTAAACATTCTAGATTAGACATAGATGGTATAGAATACGACGTTAGTGTAACCTTGAGTTATTCTTTGGGTAAATATATGCTTTATGAAGATGCAAAATCTGGACTTGATAATGCGATTAAAAAAAATATAGAGATTTGTAATGCCAATGACTTCTCTATTAAAGATCAAATTGAAGCAAAAAAGAATCTAGACGTTATAAAAATGGTAAAAAAAGCTTTAGATGAATATAAAATTCTTTCTTATTTTCAGCCTATAATAAATAATAAAACTCAAGAAGTTGAAAAATATGAATCATTAGTAAGACTTATTGATGATGATTCAAAAGTAATATCACCATTTGAATTTTTAGGTGCATCAAAAAGGGGTTCATATTATAATAAAATCACAACAAGGGTTCTTGAAAACTCATTTGAAATATTAAAAAGTATAAGAACTGAACTTTCGATAAATTTGTCCACTTTAGATATAGAAAGAAAAGAGATGAGAGAATTAATTTATATGCTTTTAGAGAATAATAAAAAAGATAGAAATAGATTAGTTTTTGAACTTTTAGAAGATGAAAGAGTAAAAGATTTTTCAAGTGTAACAGGATTTATTAAAAAAGTGAAATCTATGGGTGTATCTATTGCTATAGATGATTTTGGAGCAGGTTACTCTAACTTTGAAAGATTACTTGAGTTTGAACCTGATTTACTCAAAATAGACGGTTCATTGATTAAAAACATTATAACTGATAAATATAGCCAAAATATTGTTGAAACTATTGTAGCTTTTACAAAAAGACAAAATATAAAAACAATTGCTGAATATGTTGAAAATGAAGAAATATTTGATTATCTAAATAATTTAGGTGTCGATTACTCTCAAGGTTATTATTTTGGAAAGCCAGAATATTTAGCATTTTAGAAATTTAAGTATTCTAAATTCTTATAAATAAAGGTAAAAAAAAATTAACTTCTAATAACTTTTTGTTATGAAACTGTATCAAAACTTCCCCTTAAATTAAACTATTCTTAAATAGTAGATAAACTACCATGAAAAACATCACCTATAATATATTTTTCTGTATACTTCGTACAAAATAAGTAAATAGGATAAAAAATGTCAACAGAATTAGTTCTTGCATCTGTTATTTTTGTTTCAATTGGTTGTATATTGGTAGGTGTTTTCGCGTTAACGAAATTCATTGGACCACAAAATGCCGATCCAGAGATGAAAAATACAGTATACGAAAGTGGTGTCTCTAACCCTGTAGGGAGTACAAATAGTAGGTTTTCGGTTAAATTTTACTTGGTTGCTATTTCATTTTTACTTTTTGATGTAGAAATAGTTTTTATGTTTCCTTGGGCAGTTAATGTTCTTGAGTTAGGATACACTGGTCTAATTAAAATGTTCATTTTTGTTGGACTTTTATTTTTAGGTTTAATTTATATGTATAAGAAAAAGGCGTTAGAATGGGATTAGGAGCAGAATCAAGTTTAGGTGATTCAGTAGTTACGACGAGATTAGATCACGCGGTTAACTGGGGTAGATCATACTCATTATGGCCAATGATTTTTGGAACGGCGTGTTGTGGAATTGAGTTTATGAGTGTTGCGGGAGCAAAATATGATATTTCTAGATTTGGGGCAGAGGTTGTAAGATTCTCTCCAAGACAAGCAGATTTACTTATCGTTGCCGGTACAATTTCATACAAACAAGCTCCAATTTTGAAAAAGATTTATGAGCAAATGTGTGAACCAAAATGGGTTATTTCAATGGGAGCATGTGCATGTTCTGGTGGTTTTTATGATAACTATACAACACTTCAAGGTATTGATGAAATTATACCAGTAGATGAATATGTTGCAGGTTGTCCACCAAGACCAGAAGCTGTACTTGATTCTATTATGAGAATTCAAGAAAAATCTCAAGATGAATCTATTATCAAAGATAGAATTAAAGAATATAAAGGAATTTTAGATGCTTAAATGTGATATGCTAATTGAAGCAAATGATTTAAAATCTACAATTACAAAACTAAAAAATGAAGATGGTTATATCTTATTATTAGATGTTACTGTTGTAGATTATTCTGAATTTCCAGATGTTACACCATCTAGATTTGCGGCTGTTTATATTTTAAGAGATCAGTCTTTTAGAAAAGAGATAACTGTAAAAGCTTTTATTGATGATGATACTTTAGAAATAGACTCTCTTACTGACTTATATCGTTCTGCTGATTGGGCTGAACGAGAAACTTATGATCAATATGGTATTAAGTTTAAAGGACATCCAAATTTAAAAAGACTTTTAAATCATCATCAATTTGTAGGGTATCCTTTACGAAAAGATTATGCTATTACAAAAGGTCAAATCTGTACAGAAACTGATGATTTAATGGATGAGATGGATTCATTACTAAATTCTAAAGGGTTTACAGAAGAAGAGGTTGAGGGTTTAATGTTATTAAACGTTGGTCCATCACATCCAGCATCTCATGGTACAATTAGAAATTTTGCTGCAATGGAAGGTGAAACTATCGCTGCAAATGTTACTGAAATTGGTTATTTACATAGAGGTTTTGAAAAATCTTGTGAAAATCATACTTACTCTCAAGTTATACCATACACAGATAGATTAAATTACTGTTCTGCAATTTTAAATAACATTGGATGGTCAAAAGCTGTTGAAGAGATGTTAGATATCGAAATTACTCCTAGAGCTAAATTTATCAGAGTTATAACTGGTGAGTTAAGTAGAATCATGGATCACCTTGTTTGTAATGGTGCTAATATGGTTGATTTAGGTGGATTAACAAACTACTGGTATTTATTTGCTCCAAGAGATACAGCTTATGATTTATTATCTAAACTTACGGGTGCCAGATTAACAAATACTTACACTAGAATTGGTGGTTTAGAGTTTGATTTATATGATGGATTTGATACAGATTTAGAAAATGTTTTAAAAGAAGTTGAAATTGCTATTAGTGATTGTTTATCACTTATTGAACACAATAGAATTTTCCAAGATAGAACTCAAGATGTTGGTGTTATTACTCCAGAGATGGCAATGTCATTTGGTATTACTGGACCAAACTTAAGAGCTGCAGGTGTTCCATTTGATTTAAGAAAAGATAAGCCTTATTACGGATATGAAAACTTCGATTTTGATGTTGTTGTTGGTTCTCATGGTGATATTTATGACAGAATGATGTGTAGATTTGAAGAGATGAAACAATCAATCAAAATTATTAGACAAGCAATGAACGAATTACCATCGGGGCCAATTAATGTAGATGCACCAGGTGTTTTATTACCTGCAAAAGCTGATGTATATGGAAATATCGAAGGTTTAATGAACCAATTTAAACTTACAATAGATGGTATTAAAGTACCTAAAGGTGAACATTATTCTTACACAGAAGGTGGAAATGGTGAGCTTGGTTTCTATATTGTAAGTGATGGAGAAGGTAGACCGTATAAAGTAAAATGTAGACCACCAAGTTTTTATTCTTTGGCTGCTTTTACTGACATCATAGAAGGTTCTATGTTAGCAGATGCTGTTGTTACGATGGCAAGTATGAATTTTATTGCTGGGGAGTTTGACAGATAATGGAAAAATTTAAGTACACAAAAGAAAATGAAATAGAATTTGAAAGAATTTTAAAGAAATATCCAAACTCTGATGCAATGATGCTTCCAGGTCTTTGGTTAGTTCAAGAGCAAGAAGGTTGGGTTAGTCCTGATGCTATGTTATTTATGGCAGATAGATTAGGTAAAACACCAATTGAAGTGCATGGTTTTGCAACTTTTTATACAATGTTTAATTTAAAACCAATTGGTACATATCATATTGAGCTTTGTAAAACTCTATCTTGTATGATTATGGGTGCACCTGAACTTAAAAAATTTGTTAAAGATACTTTAGGAATTGGACCTGGTGAAACTAGTGCTGATGGTAAATTTCACTTTAGTGAAGTAGAGTGTCAAGGTGCTTGTGGTGGTGCTCCAATGATTGCCTTAAATCATACATATCATGAAAACTTAACTGTTGAAAAACTTGATACTATTATAAAGGGGTGTAAATAATGAGTGCAAATGACTTAATAGTAAAAATCGTTAGTAAAAACTTTGACATTCCAGATTCTCATAAATTAGATGTAGCTTTAAAAAATGGTAGATATGAATCAATAGACAAATTGTTTACTATGGCTCCAGATGAAGTTACAGAAGAAGTATGTAAATCAGGACTAAGAGGAAAAGGTGGTGGTGGAGCTGCGTGTGGACCTAAGTGGAAACTTATGCCACCTGTAGATGAACGACCTAGATATATGATTGCTAATGGTGATGAGTCTGAACCAGGAACTTTTAAAGATAGACAAATTTTTGAATACGATCCACATTTATTAATTGAAGGTATTATTTGTTCTTCATACGCAATTGGAGCACATGATTGTTTCATATACATTAGAGGTGAATACAAATTTTTCATTGATAGATTAGATGCAGCGATTGAAGAAGCGTATGCTGCTGGTATTATTGGTGATAAAGTTATGAATAAATATGACTACCGAATGAATATTACAGTTCATAGAGGTGGTGGTGCTTATATTTGTGGTGAAAAATCTGCACTTATTGAATCTATTGAAGGTAAAAGAGGGCATCCACGATTAAAACCTCATGGTAAAGAATGTGAATGGTTCTTTGGACAACCTGCAACAGTTAACAATGTTGAAACACTTGCATCAGTTCCTAATATTATTTTAAATGGTTATGAATCATATACAAAATATGGTACAGAAAAAGCACCAGGAACAATGTTATTTGCAATGAGTGGACCAGTTAATAACCCTGGAGTTTATGAACTACCTTACGGTGTTAAAATGACTGATTTTATCGATAAAGTTGGTGGAGGAATGAAAAATGGCTTAAAGTTAAAAGCTGTAATTCCAGGTGGAGCATCTTGTCCTATCTTAACTGCTGAAGAAGTAGAAACAGCTTATTTAGACTATGAAACTATGTGGGATATTGGTTCAACTTTAGGTACTGGAGGAATGATGATTATTCCTGAAGGTGTATCTATGGTTGATGTTGCTAAAAACTTAATCGAATTTTATCATCACGAATCATGTGGTCAATGTACTCCATGTAGAGAAGGTTGTGGTTGGATTGATGATATTATCAAAGGAATTTTAGCTGGAACTGGGAAAATAGAGGATTTAACTACTATTCTTGATGTTTGTGAAACTATGAATGGTAAAACTGTTTGTGTTTTTGCTCCAGCTGTTAAAGATATTATAAAAAGTCTTGTACAAAAATATAGACATGAATTTGTGTCTTATATCGAAGATACAAACAAAGAACAAGGAGATGCAATCAATGGGTGAAATGGTTAATATTAAAGTTAATGGTGCTCAAATGGAGGCAGAAAAAGGTAGTTTATTAATTGATAAACTACTTGATGAAAATGTTCATATCCCTCACTTTTGTTATCACCAAGCACTTGGAAAAGATGGTAACTGTAGAATGTGTATGGTTGAAATTGAAGGTCAGAAAAGACCTCAAATTGCATGTGATACACCTATTAAAGATGGAATGGAAATAAGAACTAAGGGTGAAAATATTGAAAAAGTAAGACGTGATATTTTAGAATTACAACTTATTAATCACCCTATAGATTGTCCTACTTGTGATCAAGCAGGGGAATGTAAACTTCAAGATTATTACATGGAGTCTGGTTTCTATGAATCAAGAGTAAGTGTTGATTCTAAAACTCATCATGCAAAACGAATCGATCTTGGTTCAAATGTTATGTTAGATAGAGAAAGATGTGTATTATGTACAAGATGTACAAGATTTTGTTCTGATGTTACAAAAACTAGTGAGTTAGCTGTATTAGGTAGAAGTGATCATTCTTATATTGGTACTTTCCCTGGGCGACCTTTAGATAATCCTTATGCTATGAATGTTGTTGATTTATGTCCTGTTGGAGCACTTACGTCAAAAGATTTTAGATTTAAACAAAGAGTTTGGTTCTTAGATACATTTGATGCTATTTGTAATGGATGTTCAAAAGCTTGTAATATCACTGTAGATCATAGAAAAGAAAAATATAAAGAAGATCAAATCTTTAGATTTAGACCAAGAAAAAACATGGCTATAAACGGCTTCTTTATGTGTGATGAAGGTAGAGTTTCTTACAACAAAGAAAATGAAAATAGATTTGAATTACCAATAGTATCAAATGAAGAAACAACTTTATCTGATTCTCTTGCTGAAGTATTTAAACATATTTCAACAACTAAAGAGACTTTATTTGTAATTAGTCCAAGTTTATCTATTGAAGAGATGAAAAATGTAAATAATTTAGCTTCTAAATTAAATGCAAGTATTTCAGGATATTCTCCAGACACTTATGATGAATCATTTGGTGATGATTATTTAAGAGATAATGATAAAGCTACAAATAGAAGAGCACTAAAAGAGATTGGAATTAGCGAAGATGAAGCTAGCTTCAAATCATCTTTAGATAAAGCTAGTTTAGTAATTGTAGTAGATAATAACTATTTTGATACTAATTTAGTATTACTTGAAGGTAAAAAAGTTATATCTTTATTCTCTCATAAATGCCCAACTATCGAAAAATCAGATGTTGCTTTACCTATTGCATCATTTTATGAAAAATCTGGAACATATATAAATACAGATGATATTAAACAAAAAGTTATTTCAAAAATGAAAAAAGATAATGCGGCGGAGACTATTACTTCTGTAATAGAACATTTAAAAGAAATGATTGGTAAAGGAACTCTATGAGTACTTCAACATTAGTAATAATAATTATAAATATTTCAATTGCTAGTTTATTAGCAGTTGGATTGACACCATTATTTGTATGGTGGGAAAGAAGAGTTTCTGGTTTTATGCAAGATAGATCAGGACCAAATAGATGTAATATTGGGCCACTAAGACTTGGTGGTTTAATCCAAAGTTTTGCAGATATGTTAAAGTTAGTTTTTAAAGAAGACTTTACTCCAAAACATATCAAATATAAATTTTTATTTACAATGGCACCTGGTATTGTATTTATCTGTTCTTTTTTAACATTTGGAATGATACCTTTTGCTGATAGTTTAGTAATAGATGGTAAAGACCATATCATGCAAGCAATACCATCTGATTTTGGTATGTTGTGGTTTCTTGCATTTGCAGGATTATCTATATTTGGAATTATTTTAGGTGGATTTGCATCTAATAGTAAATATGCGCTTTTAGGTTCAATTAGAGCTGCAGCTCAAGTTATCTCTTATGAAGCAGCAATGTTTTTATCTCTAATCTCTATGGTTATATGTTATGGATCAATTCACTTAACAGAAGTAGTTAATGCGCAAGCTGGAACATTTTTTGGTGTTATTCCAATGTGGGGTATCTTTATACAACCATTAGCAGCAATTATTTTCATTATTTGTTCATTTGCTGAAACAAATAGAGCACCTTTTGATATTGCTGAAGGTGAATCTGAAATTGTTGCTGGATACCATACAGAGTATTCTGCTATGAGATTTGGTTTATTTCAAGTTGGTGAATATGCTGCAATGAGTGCTTCTTGTGCGATTATAGTAACTGTATTTTTAGGTGGATATCAAATTCCATGGATGGATACACCAACTATACAAGCTCATATAAATGAAGTTATTATTGCAATTATGATCTCTGTTCCAGTAGGTGTTCTAATGTTCACTGGATGGATGAAGAGAAATAATAAAGCAATTGGTAATGATAAATCAAGAGAAAAAGAAACAAAAATATTAACTATCGCTTTTTGGATGATTGCAGTTGCAACTGTTGTAATTTTATCTGTGTTTTTAACTACAGGTTTAGGTTCAAATGGTGTAAATATTATAACTGCTGTTCTTCAAGTAGGAACATTTTTAGTTAAATTTTTTATTATGGCATTTGTTTATATTTGGGTTAGATGGACTGTTTTAAGATTCAGATATGATCAAGTACAAATGATAGGTTGGAAAGTATTAATACCATTAGCACTTTTAAACATTGTTGTTACAGCTACATTTATTGTAGTACAAGGAAGCTAATATGGGAATAATTGTTGTAAAAAGAGAAGGAAAATCTTTTAAAGATAGATTATTTTTACCTGCGATTGCAGGTGGAATGAAAACTACTTTAAAACATTTTATGAAAAACTTAAAAAATGTTGATGGTTTAAAAACTACTCAATATCCAGAAGTACAACCAGATGATTTAAGTGAAAGATACAGAGGAGTTCATAGATTAACTAAACACGAAGACGAAAGTGAAAAATGTGTTGCTTGTTATATGTGTGCTACTGCTTGTCCTGCTAGTTGTATTTTTATAGAGGCGGAAGAACGATTTGATGGTGTTGATGAAAAAAGACCTAAAGAGTTTAAAATAGATTTATTAGAGTGTGTTTTTTGTGGATATTGTGTAGAAGCTTGTCCTTGTGATGCTATTAGAATGGATACAGGTATATTTTCATTCATCGGTGGAACTAGAGAAGAATTCGTTTTAGATAAAAAAGCTTTAATGGCAAATGAAAGATCAAAGGATTTAGAAAATGGTTGATTTATTATTTTTAGGATTATCATTTTTAGCAATTGCTGGAGCGATAGCTATGATAGTTTACAAAGATCCAATGTATAGTGCGTTGGGTGTACTGATTTCTATGTTAAGTGTAGCAGGAATATTTGCATTGTTAAATGCAACATTCCTTTTTATGGTTCAAATTATTGTTTATGCTGGTGCTATTATGACTTTAATTTTGTTTATTTTAATGTTTTTAAATATTAAAGAAGAGGATTTACCAAAAGAGCCAAATAAGTTTAATCTAATTGCTCTTGGTGCTGTTATTATGATACCTCTAAATGTATTAGTTTTAAAAGCAGTGGCTAAATTACCTGCAAAAGATTTACTTTTAGTAGACAGTGATTTTGGAGATATTGGACCAATTGGTCTAGTACTTTATAATGATTGGTTAGTTGCATTTGAATTAATTTCAATTCTACTTTTAGTTGCTTTAATTGGTTCAATTGTATTAGCTAAGAAAAGAACTAAAAGAGTTAAACCTAAAGGAGTACAATCATGATATCATTGACATCATTAGCTTTTGTATCTATGGCACTTTTTTCAATCGGTGCAATCGGTGTTATATCTAGAAGAAATATATTTGTAATATATATGTCTTTAGAGATGATGCTAAACGGTATAAATTTATTTTTAGTAACATTTGCTAGATACCATTTTAATATGGATCCACAAGTTATTACTATTATGGTTATCGCAATTGCTGCAGCTGAAGCTGCAATATTCTTATCAGTTATTATTCTTTTATTCCGATCTAAGAAATCACTTGATACAGATGTATTTACAACATTAACACAAGGAGAAAAATAATGGATACTAATCTATTAATATGGATAATACTATCTCCTTTAATTGGTGCAATTTTAAATGGTGGTTTATACTTTTATCATATTAAAGAAAAACCAGTTTCTGATTTAACATTTTCATTAATAGGAACTATTACACCGTTTATTTCATTTTTAATTACTTTAAGTCTATTCTTAAGAATGAATGATGAAAATATTACTTTTCAACAACATTTATTTACATGGTTAAATATTGATAAATTAAATATCAATATGGCATTGTTAGGTGATAATCTATCAATTTTCATGACTATGTTTGTTACTTTTGTTGGATGGTTAATTCATATCTATGCAGTAGGATATATGAAAGGTGATAAAGGTTTTGGTAAGTTTTTTGCTTATTTTAACTTATTCTTAGCATCTATGTTAATTCTTGTACTTGCTGATAATCCAATCATTTTATTTATCGGTTGGGAAGGTGTTGGAGTTTGTTCATACCTTTTAATTAAATTTTACTATGGTAAAAAAGAAAATGTTATTGCTGCAAATAAAGCGTTTATTGTAAATAGAGTAGGTGACTTTGGTTTCTTACTTGGTGTAATTACATTGTTTTTTGCTATGGGAGAAGTTAATCTTTCATTTGATTCAATTGAAGCAAACTTAACGAATGCATCTCCTGAACTATTAGGTTTAGCAGGATTTTTACTATTTATTGGTGCTATGGGTAAATCTGCACAGATTCCACTATATGTATGGCTTCCAGATGCTATGGCAGGTCCTACACCAATTTCTGCACTTATTCATGCTGCTACGATGGTAACAGCTGGTGTTTACATGGTTGCAAGATTTCATTTCTTATATATTGATTTAGCTGATATTGGATTATTTATTGCATACATCGGTGCTTTTTCTGCATTACTAGCTGCATTTATTGCAACTCGACAAAATGATATTAAGAAAATACTTGCTTACTCTACTATGAGTCAGTTAGGTTATATGTTTATTGCTGTTGGTCTTGGATTTTATTCAACTGGATTATTTCACGTGTTTACACATGCTTTCTTTAAAGCTATGTTATTCATGGGTGCTGGTGGGGTTATTATGGCTTTACATCACCAACAAGATATTTTTAAGATTGCACAACATAGAGCATCGTTACCAATTATTGGATTCACATTCTTAGTTGGTGTAATTGCAATTTCAGGGATTCCTCCTTTTTCAGGATTCTTCTCTAAAGATGCAATTTTAGCGGCTGCATTCCAAGAAGGTCAATATATTATTTGGGCTTTAGCTATGTTTACAGCATTCTTAACAGCATTTTATATGTTTAGATTATATTTTATTGTATTTGTTGCTCCGTCTCCAGAACCAAAAAAATATGTTTATACACCTAAAACGGTTACTTTTCCGCTATTAGTTCTTGCTATTGGTGCAATTGGAGCAGGATTTTTAAATCTTCCTGCAATATTTGGTGGTAATCATTTTGTTGATACTTGGTTAGCTCAGTTAAACTCAAAAACTATACATTTAAGTCATAGTACAGAGTATATTTTAATGGGTGCATCTATTATAGTTGCAGCTATGGGTATTTTAGTAGCTTATAAAAAATATGCAAATTTTGATGTAACTAAACCTGAAGAGGAAGTTGGATTAATTGGAAATAAATTTTATGTTGATGAAGTTTATGATGTAGTTTTTGTTAAGTCACTTAAAAAATTATCTACATTTATTGATAAAGTACTTGACGATAAAATCATTGATGGGTTTATTATGAACTCTTCAGCTGGTTTTGTAAACATTGGTAAAAAAGTAGCTATGCTACAAAATGCAAATGTTAGATTTTATGCAGCCTTTATGCTTTTAGGTATGACTTGCATATTTATTTATATATATATTACACTAGGATTATAGTATGAGTTCAGATATACTTTCGTTTATTATATTTTTACCAGCAGTTGTAGCATTAGGTTTAATGCTTACAACTAGGGATGTAAATACAATTAGAAATATAGCATTTTTAACTACTTCAGTGATTTTAGCTTTAGTATTAAAAATCTATATCGATTTTGAACCAAGTGCAGGTATGCAGTTTGTGACAAATGTTCCTTGGATTGAATCTTATGGTATCCATTATTATGTAGGTTTAGATGGCTTTTCTTTAACTATTTTAATGATGATTGCTATTTTAATTCCAACAGCTTATTTACTTCTTTGGGAAGGTAAAACTAAAGGTTATTGGATCAATATGTTATTGGTTCAAGCTGGTGTTACTGGTACATTGTTATCACTTGATGTAATCTTATTTTACTTCTTCTGGGAAGTTATGTTATTACCAGTGTTTTTAATGATTGGTGGATATGGATTTGGTGATAAGGTTGCTACTACTATTAAAGTAACTGTTTATACTATGTTTGGTTCACTTCTTATGTTTATTGCAATTGCTTATTTAGGTGTTGCTTATAACAATGAATTTGGTACTTGGTCTTTTGCCTACAATGAATTAGTTAAAATTACAACTATGGATTATTCTACTAGAGCTTGGTTGTTTTTAGCATTCCTTACTGCTTTTGCTATTAAAATTCCACTTTTTCCATTACATACATGGATTATGGAAACATACAAAAATGCTCCTACAGGTGCAGTATTTTTATTATCTTCAATTATGGCTAAACTTGGTGTTTATGCGATTGTAAGATTTATGATTCCAATCTTCCCAGAAATTTATGTTGAATTTTCAATTTATTTTGTTGCAATTGGATTATTTGGTTTAGTTTATTTTGGTATTGCTGCATTTATGCAAGACGATGTTAAAAGAATGTTTGCTTATGCTTCTGCATCACATTTAAGTTTTATTGCTGCTGGTATCTTCTCATTAAATGAGTATGGTATTAATGGTGCACTTTACCTTGTAATTGCACATGCTATTTCTACAGGTGCTTTATTTTTACTTATTGGTTTAATTCACGAGCAAACTGGATTTAAAACAATGAAAGATTTAGGTGGTATTGCAAAACAAGCTCCTGTATTTACATTTGTTTTTGCAATTATGTTATTTGCAAATGTTGGTTTACCAGGTACAAATGGTTTTGTAGCTGAATTACTAATTATTTTTGGTATTTACGAGTTTAATCATATCTTAGGATATATAGCTGCTTCAACAGTTGTTATTGGGGCATCATACATGTTATGGATGTTTCAAAAAGCTATTTTACAAGATAGACCAGAAGGCGCTCCAACATTAGTAATGAGAGATTTAAAAATTAAAGAAATTCTTGCTTTTGTTCCATGGATTGTTTTAGTATTTTTAATGGGTATATACCCAGATGTATTTATTGATAAATTTGAGCCAACAGTTACACATTATTTAACTGACATTTTACAAATCGGAGGAACAAAATGAGTGAATTTTTCTATCTAATACCTGCTTTTACAGTTTTAGTAGGGGCTTTAGTACTTATGTTTATGAGTATGTATGAAAAATATGAAACAAAAGATTTTATTATTGTTTCTACTATATTTTTAGTTATTGCATTAGGTTTTTCGTTTGTAGATTTTTCAGAATCGTATTCTATTCGACCGTTTAATGATCTAGCTAACAATGTTTTAATATTTGATACTTATTCAAATTATTTTAATATTTTATTAATTGTTGGTACACTTCTTACAATTTTAATTGGTGAGCATTATTTTCAACATAGAGCATACTTTAAAGGTGAGTTTTTCTCAATTTTATTATTTGCTTTATTTGGAATGATGTTACTTTCAAATGCAAATGAATTAATCACTGCATATATAGCACTTGAAATTGCTTCTTTTGCTGTATATATTATGGTTGGTTTTAATACTGAAAACTCTAAAAGAGTTGAAGCTATTTTTAAATATTTAGTTTTAGGTGCTTTTATTGGTAGTTTCTACTTATTAGGTACAGTATTAGTATTTGGAGCAACACAGTCTACAAATTTAACAGAAATAGGAACATACATTGCTACACATAGTGGTGATGATATGATTTTAGTGTACATAGGATTAACATTAATCTTATTTACATTCCTATTTAAAATTGCAGCGTTCCCATTCCAGTCTTGGGTACTTGATATTTATAGAGGTGCTCCAATGCTTATTACAGCATATATGGCATCAACATTTAAAATTGCAGTTTTCTCATTCTTCATGAGAGCAATACTTCAAGATTTTGCTCCAATTATTGATTTCTGGGATACTATTATCTCTGTAATTATTGTTCTTACTTTAGTATTTGGTACATGGTTAGCAGTAACACAAAATATTGTTAAAAGAATGTTAGCGGCTTCATCTATAGTACATACAGGATATTTATTATTAGCATTTATAGCGTTAAGTTATAAAGATGGTGCTATTATAAATGTAGATGCTGCATATGCAACAATGTTCTATTTATTTGCATATTTATTATCTGCTTTAGGAGCATTTGGTTTAGCTTCTCATATTATTTCAGAAACAAATGTAAAAGTAACATATGATGACTTTAAAGGTTTAGCAAAAGAGAGACCTTTCTTAGCAGCTATGATGACTATATTCTTATTTTCTTTAGCTGGTATTCCATCTACTATGGGATTTATTGCTAAATTCTACGTATTTACTGAAGCAATTAGTGCTGGATATACAGGATTAACTATTTTAGCTATTATGGCTACAGCTGTATCAGTTTACTACTACTTTAAACTTATTGCTGTTATGTATTTTTATCCTCCAAAAAGTGAATGTATATCTGAAGAGTTTAACGATAAAAGAGTTTCAACATATGCGATTGCATTTGTAGCAATTCTTACAGTTCTTGGTGGTGTTGGTTCTGCAATTGTATTCTTTATTCCAGTTATGAATATTGATTCTATTATTGTATTAACTCAAACTGCTGTTCAGTCTTTATTTATAGGACAATAAAATTTTGATTAAAAGACCCTTTTTGGGTTTTTTAATTTATTTCAATTCTTTCCTCACCTTTCAAATATCGTAATTATTTTCCCCTTTTTTAATCTCTTTTCTATTATCCATATAAATAATAAAGTAACGTATAATTCTTTAATCAAAACTATTATATGATTCGAATATAAATAAAATATATTTGATAAAGAGTAAACATGACAGAAACACTATTTGTATATGGTACATTAATGCCAAATTGTCCTAATGGACACGTCTTAGAAAATATTGTAGGAAAATACACACCTGCTACAGTTAAAGGCTATTTAAAAGATGCTGGATGGAGTGCTAGTATGGGTTACCCTGGTATTCATTTAGATGAAGAGGGAGACACTATTCATGGCTTTTTATTTAGTTCTTCTAACTTGATAAATCATTGGGATAGTTTAGACGAATTTGAGGGTGAAGAGTTTAATAGAGAAGAGGTGAATGTTGAAACGTACGATGAGATTGATTATGATACCTTTATTTATGTTTTAAAAGCAACAGATGATGAGATAGAAGAGTAATGAATTTATATATTGACGCTGATGCTTTACCAAACATATTAAAACCTATTCTTTTAAGAGCAATTGAAAAACAACAAATAAAAACATTTGTGGTTTCTAATAAAAAAGTTACTATTGGACATTCTAATTTTATTAAATATATTATAGTTGATGCAGGAGCAGATGAAGCTGATAATCACATAGTAGAGTTACTAGAAGAGGGTGATTTAGTTATAACAGCTGATATACCGCTAGCAGATAGAACTATAACGAAAAAAGCTCATGCCATAGATCATAGAGGAGAATTGTATACAAAAAATAATATTAAACAATATCTTGCTATGAGAGATCTAATGCAAAGTATAAGGGATAGTGGAGAGATAACAAAAGGACCTAAGCCTTTTGGACAAAAAGATTCACAAAGTTTTGCAAATCAATTTAATAAGTTCTTACAAGGTCATTTATAATATTTCTAATAAATTAATATATAACCTTTTATTACAAATTACTTTTGCTTTGATTTTTGCATAACCTAAATTTTCATTATCTTTATTTGGAATAAACTCTTTTTCTAAGTACTTAAGAGAGATAGACCCTTGAATACTAATAATACTTTGCAAAGTAAATTCTTTATTATATTCAGTGTTATTCAACGCTGTTTTATTCATAGTTGTTTTATTTTGCACAACAGAATCATATATCATTTGTGTTAATTCTGTCATAGCATTTACTTTTGCAGATTCAAAGGCTTCATAACGTGTTAAATTGCTAGGGGAAAAAGATTCCACTACAGTATAGTTTTCTTTACACTCTTCTTTAAATTCCTTATATGACATAACATAGTCACTTGCAAAGATAGATGAGTGTATAATTAAAATTACAATAAATATTTTTTTCATATTAACGCCTTTATTAAAATTTATTACAAATAGAAGATATATTTTTGTTAAATCTGGAATATATCTCATTTATACCTTCACATTGTGTTCTATAAATAGTATACTTATCTGCAATACTTATATTTTTTAATTTTGCAGATATCTTACTTAATACAAATACTCTATCATAGTCACCATCACCTTGTGAACGAAATAACCGAATATCTACAGATCCAAATTGTAAAAAATCATTATTAAGACTATTAGAAGTTTTTGAAGTGATTTTTCCATCATTAAAAATAGAATTAATACTTTTTGATAAAACTTTAGAAGAGGGCTTTATTTTCTCTTCTATTACATCAATAATTGTTCTTTGAACAATATCTCCATTATCTTCATCTTTTTGACCTACACCTTCTATAAGTGAATAAAAACTAATTGCAAACCTGTCATATTCATCTGTTTTTGTCTTTTTATCTTTTAATATTACTTTAAAATAATCTTTCATTTTTTTAAGTTTATTCAATAATTGTTTTTCTATATTTTGCATTTCATTTTTTAAATTATTTTTAATTAACTCTTCAGATTTTATATTATTTTTCATATTCATTATAAATTCTGTATCAGCAACTTTCATATTATAAATTCTATCTATCTCTTTGTCAATGTTATTTTCAATTGCTTTTTGTTTTCTATCTGCAAACATTACCAAATTTTTTACATTTTCACTAATTTTATTATCGATACCATTATTATAATCTTTCTTATATCCTATTTTTTTTAATATCTTTTTTAAGTCTTTTTCATGGTTATTAATAGTAATTTGATATACATCAACATCTTTATTTTGTTTATTTTTTTGTTTACTCTTTTTAGATTTTTTATTAGGAAATGTTTGAGAAGGTATAAACTTCACTAAAAACATCCCCATTCTTTTTGTTTCTAACTGGTTTTTAGATGATGAACTATTGTAACTAAGTATATTATTTGATATTCCCTCAAAACTTATCATTCCTGATTCATAAATTTCTGTTTGTGTTGTTTGTTTTTCTAAATTCTTTTTATATAATTTAGAGTTTTTATGTGTTATGTGTTTTTCTCCATCTTTAATAAGTTTTTTTAATAAATTTTCTTTACCTTGATTTATAAGTTTTGGAATATCTACAGAACGACTTGATGTTTTAAAGTTAGCTTCAAATATATAAACTTTATAAATAGCTTTTGTTTCTAGATTATTTTTAAAAAGATTTATTCTGGCTTTATAACTGGCTTTTTTATTCTCTATTTGTCTATAATATTGTTCGATTTTTTTATTTATTGCAAAAATTTGATAGTCATATTTATTTACATCAATTAATAATTTACGTATATTATTTTCTTTTAAATCTACAAGTGTTTTATCTTTACTTAATTCAATTATATTATCCATATGTCTAATTGAAGCTTCCATTCTTTTCTTTTCACTCTCTTCTTGTAGACATTCATAGTCATTTTCTAATAGTTTTGCTCTATTTCCTTTAGTGTCAAATAAAACTTGTGAATTTAGCTTATCTACTGCTGAAACATCCAATACTTTAAGTTTTTGAGTAACAAGCTGTTGAAAATCATCAAAATTCATATCGGTTGTAATATCATTAAATGAAAGTATATTTTTAAAATATTTTCTTTTCTTGTAACAATTTGTAGTATCAGTAGGCATTGTTAGTCGTATTTTTTTAGAAGGTTTAGAACTCTTTTTTTTGATACTTTTAACTTTTTGAGTTACTTTAATATTTTGATTATTTAACTTTTTCTTTTTTTCGATTTTAGGACTTTTGATTTTAGCTATGGTTGGTGCAATTATAGGTGCTGTACCATATAGAATTATTGATTTAGTATTATCATCAATTGAGTAACTAGTACCATTATAATTAAAGTTTAATTGTTTTAATTCCCCATCTAATTCTAAATCATTAAAACTATATATTTTAGATTCTATATTTGGAATTCCATTGATACTTAAACCCAATGCTTCCTCTTCTAAATCAGGAGTAATTGGTATGTACATATCATCCTCTTCATAAAAGTAAAATCTTTCATCATCAATCATTTGATATAAGTATGCTTTTTCATTTTCAATATAAAAACCTAGTTGTACATCTTCAGTATCTTCAAGCTGATAAGTGCTTGCAAATAAAAAGTATGTTGTTAAAGTAATAGTAAACAATAGTTTAAACAAATCTGTATCCTTTTGTATTATTATAATTTTATCATGTATTGACTTATTATTTAGAACATGTATGTTAAAATAATAATAAAAATGTGGTAGGTTTTATTATGTTAAAGTATTTTGTCTCTGTATTATTAATTATTGTAGCCTTTAGTGGTTGTGCTTCTTCAACAGGTTCTGTGTATTTAGATACTTTTAAAGAAAGTTATAAAGCATTAATAGAGAAGCCAAGTGTAGAAAAAGCGTCAAATAGAGCATCGACAGCTATAGGGATGTATAAAACAAATGAAGCAATTCTTAAAGATCTGTCAATTGAAGACATCAATTGGATAACAAAACTAACAATTACCGATATAAACAATATTGAAATTGAAATAAAAAATGAGATTAATAATTTATTGCAAAATGATCCTTATTTTTCAACAGAATATAACACTGATGATATTTTTTCCAAATTATCTCCACTTGAAAAACGATTATATTTTAGACTAGTTACTTTATATTCTTTTAATAATCAAAGTATAAAAGAGATATATAAACTTTCTTCAAAATTAAAGAATTTAACAAAGTTTAAAAACTTTGAGTTAAAAAATGAATATATTCGTAATAACCAAAATGATAATATACTTTCTACTATTTTTTCATACTTTAGTCCAGATCATCAAGATAAAGTAATTAATGCCTATACTGAATATGAAACAACAGAACTTAAATATGTATCAATTGATACAGAAATAGAAATAAATGAAATAATAGTTGATGGAAAAAAGTACAGAGAAAAAAGAAAAAACTTTGCACTGAAAAAAATAGCAAAATTACAACCTCAATTGGATAAATTATCACAAAAAAGAAAATTTCTGAAAGAAAATTTTACAAAGGTTTGGACACTTGCTATGAATGATATTAGAAATAAAAGGTTTTCAAATATTGATATTCAAAATGCTAAGTCTATACGGCTAGCAATGAAACTTTTTGAAAATACTACAACACAATCATTTGCATTATTGAATATTACCTATCTATCTCTAGCAAATTCTATACACGATTACGATCAAGAACTTGCAATTTTACAAAAAACTGGTAATTCTAAAAGAATAAGAAGACTCAAAAAAAGTAGAACTACACTTTATCCAGCTGTTTTTATGGGTAGAACGCTTAATTCTTTACATGATAATTTAGCAACTAAAATAAAAGATTTAACTGCTTTAGTTTCTCCCTCTGAATAAATGTTAAAATTAAAGTGTGTAAATTAGTGAATATAAAATAAAATAAAAAAATTAATTTAAATTCTTGATATAGGTCAAAGACAATTAAGGAATTTTTCTATAGAATTACATAAATTAAAAGGAATAACATGAAAACAAAATTATCAATCGGACTACTATTTACATTACTTGCAACTGCATCTTTTGCTGACTCTTACGCTAAATGTAAAGGATGTCATGGAGTAAATGGAGAAAAGAAAGCATTAGGTAAAAGTTTAGTAATTAAAGATATGACTAAAGCTGACTTAAAAGCTTCTCTTATTGGTTACCAAAATGGTACATATGGTGGAGCTATGAAAGGTCTTATGAAAGGTCAAGTTAAAAATTTAACTGCTGCTGATATTGATGCAATTGCAAACAAAATAGGTAAATAATAACTTATTTTATTTTAATTAGTGATTCATAAAATTCATGCTGATTTTATGAATCCTTTTTAAAATTTTATTTCTTCTCTCTTTTAACCCTCAAATTCTACTATTTTTCAACTGACTTTTGCTTTATTTAATGTTAACATATATAAAGAATTAATCACTAAAGTTAACAAAATTATACTTCCTCCAACCAAAGTACTACTTTGAGGAATTTCATTTAAAAAAAGCCAAACCCACACTGGTGCCATTACTGTTTCTATGATCATAAGTAAAGACACTTCGCTAGCTGGCAATGTTTTAGTCCCCATACCCATAAGTACTCTAGCCATTGGAGATACAAATAATCCTGCAATGAGTAAAATATATAAAGTCTCTAAATCTATAATAATTGTTGTAGTAAATATAAATGCAATGATAACAGTAACTACACTACTAAGTGAAATCACTGCAAACATATTTATATTTTTGTATCGAGACAATATTACAAATGCTAAAGAAAATAAAGCAATACAGATAAGGGCATAAAGGTTTCCCATAATATCACCTTGTCCTAGTTGTGATGAAAAAATGATATATAAACCAACAAAAATAAAAAATGATGAAATATAAATATTTCTGGTACTTTTTTGTTTAAATAAGATATACATATAAAAAGCTGCAAATACAGGAGCAGCCGAAAAAATTAGAACGGCATTTGCTACAGTTGTATGTTTTATTGAACTTATGAAAAGAATACTTGAGATACCAAATAAAAATGCACATATAAGGATACCGATAAAATCTGTTTTATATGCTTTGATAAAGTTTGTTTTTTTATTTGTTAATAATATTATGTTTGTACTTGTAAACATAAATATACCTATATAAAAAGCAAAAGTAAGTGCTGTTATTGATGTGAGTTTTATAAATAAAGACTCTAAACTTAATAATAATACACCAATAGTTGTTATTATTATTGCTTTTGCATGTTTATTTTTCATAATATTCCTTAGTAATATATTTAAAGTATACTTTATGTAAACTTTAAATATATTTAAAGTTTACATCTTTGAAATTATACTCTCTTCTTTTACTTGTATATTATTCTAATGTGATTATAATAAGTCAATAAAACAATAGGCCACAAAATGCAAGCAAATAAGATTAAAAGATCAAAAACTCAAACAATAACAGAACAAGTATACGAACAATTAGAACATAAAATTGTTTTTTGTGAAATAGAACCAGGAAGTATTTTGACAGAAAAAGAGATATGTACAATGTTAGGAGCAGGGCGAACACCAGTTCGCGAAGCACTCTTATTATTATCAAATCGATTTCTTGTTAATTTTTCAAAAGTAGGTATTTTGATACCTGATATGAATTCATCTGTTCAACTACAACTTTTAGAGATGAGAAGACCAATTTTAAAAACATGTGTGGAATGTGCTATTAAAAGATTAACCCAAGTTGATAAAGATAATATTGAAGAACTATTATCTACTGTTGATGATTTAGACGAACATGAATTTTTAAATTGGCTAGAAAGAAGGCAAGATGTTTTGTCTAAAGCATCAAAAAACTTCTTTATATATGAAGAGCTTCGAAATGTTCAAGGATTATCACGAAGATTTTGGTATTACTATGCAAAAAAAGAAGACGATAAAGTAGTTAAAGAATTACATAAAAATATATTAAAAGCAGTTTTTAATGAGAATAAAAATGATGCAGTTAAGTATGTAGATGAAATTATTGATTACATTGAAAATTTCGTAAAAAAACACTCAATTTAAGAAAAAACCTCCAAATTTATAAATTAAGAAAATGTTTAATTTTTTTTCTTAATTAAATATTATTTTCATTTTATCCCATAAATAAAGACTTTACAGCTATTTTCAATTAAGAATAAATTATAATAATGGCTTATTTCTTAATGTAAACTTACTATATATATTAAGTTTACGTTAAGTAAACATAGAGTAATATTTTCATATCTCAAAAATATAGATAGCGTAAGAGAAAATAAAAAAAAGAAAGAGGAATTAAAAATGAATAAATTAAGTCTTAGTTTAGTAGCAACATTAGCAATTGTTAATGTATCAAATGCAAGCAGTTTAGCAGAAGCATTTTCAAATGGAAAAGTGTCAGGTGAATTAAAATCACAATATTTTCAAAAAGAGAGTAATGCTGGTAAGACAGCAAATATTTGGACAAATGGTTTAAATCTCTCATATACTACAGCAAATTACAATGGTTTAACTGGTGCAGTTACATTTCAAGCAGCATCGGTAGTAAGTAAAGATGAAGAATATGATGCATATAAGAGTGACCAAAATGTTGGTGGATCAGTATTATCTCAAGCTTATATTCAATATAAAATAGATAACACTACACTAAAAGCAGGTAGACAATACTTATCAACTCCATTAATAGCATCTTCTGGTTCTAGAATCTTTAAACAATCTTTTGAAGCGACAACTGTAACAAATACTGATATAAAAGATACTTCAATTTCATTAATGTATGTTAAAAAATATCAAGGTAGAACTGATGGAAATGAAGGTGCTCCTTCTTTTAATAATTTAGGGGATGGTGTATTTTCTATTTATGCAACTAATAAGTCAATAGAAAATCTAAATTTAGTAGGACAATATGTAAATGCTAAAAATTTATTAAGTAATAATACTAAAGATGTAAGTATTTATTATTTAAATGGAGAATATGATTTTAGTGCATTTAAATTAGGTGCACAATATTATGGTTCTGATGATAATGGTGCGGGCAATGATGATGGAAATGCATATGCTGTTAAAGCTTCAACAAAGATTGCAGATATATCTTTAGCTGCTTCGTATAGTGAAGTTTCTAATGATGGTGGAGTTAATGCATGGAATCTAGGAAGTGGTGCTGACTATATTTATACATGGACTTGGTTTGAAGGGTCTAGATATTCTGCAGATATGAAAGCTACAAAACTTGAAGCAGGTTATAAATTTACAGATAACTTATCTGCAAATGTTATGCACGTTAGTTGGAAAACAGGTGCAACTTCAACTAGTACAGAAACAGACTATATGATAGATTATAAAGTTTCTAAAGATCTTTCAGTTAGATGGTTACATGGTCAATTCGATAATACTGCTAATGAAAAATATCAATCAAGAATTTACGTATCTTACAAATTCTAATAACTATTCCCCTTTAGGGGAATATTATAACTTATAAGATGAAATTCTATTTGGAATTCTCCTTAATTTTTATTCACTTGAATAGGATTTTGTCTTGTAAGTTATAGAAAAACTTAACAATAAAAAGGAAAAAAATGAGTACAAAAACACCAGTAAAAACAGAACTATTTGCTTCTAAAGCACCATTAGAGTGGGCAATTACAGCCAACAATACTTTATATACAGCACAAATACCTATTGATGAAACGGGTAAAGTAGTTGAAGGTGGAATTGAAGCTCAAACTAGAAAAACATTTGAAAACCTTGTTCACACTTTAGAGTGTGCGGGAGTAAGTACTAATGAAGTATTACAGGTGCTAATTTATGTTACTGATAGGGAATATTTAGCTACAGTAAATAAAGTATATGCAGAATATTTTACAGCACCATTCCCAAATAGAGCTGCTGTAGTTGTTGCAGGGTTAGCAAGAGAAGAGATGTTAGTTGAATTCGTTGTATACGCAACAGCTAGTAAATAATTAAAATAAAAGGATAAAAAATGACATACAATTACGAAGAAGGTTTATATATTAATGGTACTTGGGCAAAAGGTACTTCTACAGTTGCAAATATTAATCCATCTGATATTTCAGATAATGTTGGAAATATAGCACAAGCTAGTACTTGTCAAGTTAAAGATGCAATCAAAGCTGCAAAAATTGCTCAACCATTATGGGAAAAAAGTGCTTTAGAACATAAAGTAAATGTACTTCAATCAATTGGTGATGAACTTATTGCAAGATGTGAAGAATTAGGTGAATTATTAGCACGTGAAGAGGGTAAATCAAAAGCAGAAGGTAAAGGTGAAATTTATAGATCTGGACAATTTTTCCAATACTATGCAGCTGAAGTATTAAGACAAATTGGTGAAAATGCAGCATCTGTTAGACCAGGAATCGACATTGATGTTACAAGAGAATCTGTAGGTGTAGTAGGGATTATTTCTCCTTGGAATTTCCCAACAGCAACAGCCGCTTGGAAAATAGCACCAGCTTTAGCATTTGGTAATGCTGTTATTTGGAAACCAGCTAATTTAACACCAGCTTCAGCAGTAGCATTAACTGAAATCATTTCAAGACAAGATATTCCTGCTGGAACATTTAACCTTGTACTTGGTTCAGGTTCAGTTGTTGGTGATGCTTTAATTAACTCTACTGATATTAATGCAATTTCATTTACTGGTTCAGTTGAAACAGGAAGAAAAATTGCAGTTGCAACTTCTGCTAATTTTGTTAAATGTCAACTTGAAATGGGAAGTAAAAATTCACTTATCGTAGCAGATGATGCTGATATTTCTGTAGCAGTTGAATCTGCAATTGCTGGGTCTTTCTCAGGAACTGGTCAAAAATGTACAGCTTCATCTAGACTAATTGTAATGGAATCTATTCATGATGAATTTGTAGCTGCTTTAACTGCTAGAATGGCACAATTAAAAGTAGGGCACTATTTAGAAGAAGGTATTTTTATGGGTCCTGTTTCTGATAAAAACCAATTTGATTCTAACTTTAAATGGATTGAAAGAACTAAAGAACTTGGTGGAAAATTAGCATTTGGTGGAGAAAAACTTACGATGGAAAAAGAGGGTTACTACATGAGTCCTACTTTATTTATTGATACAAAAAATGATTGGGATGTAAACCAAGAAGAAGTATTTGCTCCAATGGCTTGTGTAATTAAAGTTAAAGATTTATCTGAAGCAATTGCTACAGCAAATGATACAAGATTTGGATTAACAGCTGGAATTATTACTCAAAGTTTAAAGACAGCTGCAATCTTCAAAAAAGAGGCACAAAGTGGTTGTGTTATGGTAAATCTTCCGACAGCCGGTACAGATTATCATGTTCCATTTGGAGGAAGAAAACAATCAAGTTTCGGGCCACGTGAACAAGGTACATATGCAAAAGAGTTTTATACAATAGTTAAAACAACATACCAAAAACCTTACTAAGGAAAATTATGTATAAAGATCAAATTATTATCGATGGTTTACAATATTGTAAATGGGACAGAGAATATTTCCTTTCTTTAAAAGAAAGTGGAATAACAGCTGTCCATGTGACACTTGTTTACCATGAAATGGCAAGAGAAACTTTAACTAGATTTGCACAGTGGAATAAACTTTTTGAATTAAATAGTGATTTGATCATGCCTATTATGAGCATGGCAGATGTTCAACTAGCAAAATCTATGGGTAAAGTAGGAATCTTCTTTGGAGCGCAAAATTGTTCTCCAATAGATGATGAAATTGGATTAATTGAAGTGATGAGAAAACAAGGTTTACTGATCATGCAATTAACATATAATAATCAAAGCTTACTAGCAACTGGATGTTATGAAAAAAATGATAGTGGAATTACAAGATTTGGAAAACAAGCAATTGCTGAAATGAATAGAGTAGGGATGATTATTGATATGTCACATAGTGCAGAACGATCTACACTAGAAGCAATTGATATTTCAAATAGACCTATTTGTATATCACATGCAAATCCAATTTTTGCACATGATGCTTTACGAAATAAATCAAATGAAGTTATAAAAGCATTAGCTTCAAAAGGTGGATTACTTGGATTTTCTTTATATCCATTTCATTTACCAAATGGAAGTGATTGTACTTTAGATAATTTTTGTGAAATGATTGCAAAAACAGCTAATTTAGTTGGTGTCGACCATTTAGGAATTGGGAGTGATTTATGTTTAAATCAACCTCAAGAAGTATTGGAGTGGATGCGAAATGGAAAATGGTCAAAAGCTATGGATTATGGAGAAGGAAGTTCTTCAAATTCGGGATGGCCTGATGATTTATCTTGGTTTAAAGATGAAAATGGGATGGAAAATATTTATAATGGTTTAATTAAATATGGATTTCAAGAGAAAGAAGCTAATCAAATTCTTGGCGGGAACTGGTTTAACTTCTTAGAAAGCGGTTTAGAACCTAAAAATTAGTCTTAAATTTTTAAGAATAATCTCTAGGTGATATTATCAAAAATATAATAAAAGGATTATAAGATGGAAATGTCAGATATTATAGAAAAAGAAAATACATTAAATGAGCAAAATGATAAGGGCGAACATAAAGTTGATAAATTAGCTTTAATTCTTAGTAGTGGATTTTTAATGGCGTTTGTTATTTTGGCGCTTTATGATGCAAAACTATTAAGTGCAGTAGTAAATGGTGGTTTTGGTTGGGCTACTAAATTTTTTGGAGCTTATTGGCAATTTTTATTGTTAGCAACATTTGCTATTGGTATTGGACTATCATGGGGAAGAACAGGGTCTGTAGTTTTAGGTAATTTAGACAAACCTGAAATGAGTACATTTCAATGGATCTCAATTATTATGTGTACACTTTTGGCTGGTGGTGGAGTATTTTGGGCAGCTGGTGAACCTATAGCACACTTTGTTTCTCCTCCTCCATTATATGGGGCTGAGACTGATATGTTTCAAAAAGCTGTAAATGCATTGTCTCAATCATTTATGCACTGGGGATTTTTAGCATGGGCAATATTAGGTACGTTAACTGCAATTGTGTTATCACATTTACATTATGATAAAGGTTTACCTTTAAAACCAAGAACATTACTTTACCCTGTATTTGGAGATAAAGTTATACATGGACCATTAGGTTCTATTGTTGATGCATTTTGTATTATTGCTGTTGCTGCTGGTACTATTGGACCAATTGGTTTCTTAGGATTACAAATCTCATATGCACTAAATGCATTATTTGAAATTCCTGATACATTTATAACACAAATGGTAATTATTATAATAGCGATTATTATCTATACAATTTCAGCGTTAAGTGGATTAACAAAAGGTATTCAAATCCTAAGTAGATGGAATATTGTTTTAGCAGTATGTTTAATGGGATTTGTTTTTATCTTTGGACCAACAGCATTTATTATTGATGCATATATTCAAGGTGTAGGTACATCAATTCAAAACTTTATACCAATGGCTACATTTAGAGGTGATACTGGATGGTTAAGCTGGTGGACAGTATTTTTCTGGGGATGGTTTTTAGGATATGGACCAATGATGGCTATATTTATTGCAAGAATTTCTAGAGGAAGAAATATTAGAATGTTAGTTTTAGCTGTAAGTATTTTTGCTCCACTTATTACAATGTTCTGGTTTACTATCGTTGGTGGAGCTGGTTTATCGTTTGAAATTACAAATCCAGGTGTTATTAGTGAAGCGTTTAAAGGGTTTAATTTACCTGCATCATTATTAGCTATTACACAATCTTTACCAATGCCATTAGTTACTTCAATATTATTCCTAATATTGACAACAGTTTTTATTGTAACTACAGGGGATTCAATGACTTATACTATGAGTGTGGTTGTAAGTGGTAGTACGGAACCTAGTCCATATTTAAGAATGTTTTGGGGGATTTTAATGGGGGCTTTAGCAATTATTTTGATTTCAATTGGTTCGGGTGGAATATCTGCACTACAATCATTTATTGTAATTACAGCAGTACCAGTATCGCTTGTTTTATTACCAGCTTTATGGAGTGCTCCTCAAATAGCTATTAAAATGGCTGATGAACAAGGTTTAAAATAAAATAGTTAAGTAAATAAAAGTAAAATAAAAAAAGAAGTAGATACTACTTCTTTTTAAAAAAATTCAGGAGATAAAGATGAGTAAGAATATTAAAACAACAGAAAATTCGTTATTAAGAGACCCTAGTGTGGTTATGGATTTAAAAAGAATGGGTGCAATGCATCAATCAAGAATTAGTTTTACAAGAAGTTTAATCAGAAAAATGGCAGATCAAAACTGGACTGTAACTAAAACAGTTTGGGATTTATGTGAAGATGGTTATGGAACAGCTATTTATGAACTTAAAACTCCAAATAATATTTATAATTTAGTAATTTTTTCTAATCATATTGAAGATGATGAAAGAAATGATAGAGTTATTGCAGAAAAATGGGATACAACATTTACTTTAATTGATGGTGAAGTTAGTGATACTTTATTAGATGCTTTAAGAAATAATGTACCACTTCAAGAAGCTGGAAGAAATTCAAATAGAGCATTAGTATTAGCTCGAGCAAATAAAAGTGTTCGTGTATTTGATCATGTAATTGACTCTTTATCAAATGGAAAACAACCCTGTATTGAAGAGGTTTCAAAAGTTGGATATATCTTAAGAACTACTGCTGTTTATGGAAGTGGAAAATTTGGTATAAATGATTATGCTGCTTTAGACGAAAACCCTGACTTTTCTCAATCATTTTCTGCTGAGATGTGTGCTGTATATATTTTAAGACAGTTCTCACTAGATTGGGCAAATTTTATTGCTAAAAATAAAGGTGGAGATAAAGCAGTTTCTTTAGATAAAGATATTCAAAGATTTTTAGGTGTTGGTAATGCAACAGGATTGGGTATGGCTCCATATTTAATAAGACATCCAAAAGTTGTAGATAACTGGTTATATCAAAGAGAATTAGCTTTAGCAAAAGTATCATTAGAAGAGATTACAAAAGATAAATCAAAAGAATTGATAAGTTATTTAAATAGAGGAATAACACATTTAGATGATGTTGTAACAATAAATGAACATCAAAAAGAATTAAATGTTAAAGCAGCTTCTGAAATTTTAGTGATAATAGAAGCTACAAATAACCTTCTTGGTAAAACATATAATGAGTTAATTAAAAGTACACATAACCTTTCTTTTGAAGCACAAGAAGTATTAATATCTTCAGTACTTGAATTATTTCCAGAACTTGTAGATTCACATGAAAATAGTATGAGAGTTGATGAACAACCTTTAGAATTATCAGGTGTAACAATTGAAGCATTAAAAGCAAAAATACAGTCACATTATTCATGGGCTTTATCATATGATTTTTCTCAAAAGAAAAGTAATTATTGGTTCTGGTATGTATCTGCTGATAAAGGTGAACCTAGACTTGGGGTTAGAAATGTAGATGATGGTGCTGAATTAGAATTACCATTAGATATTGGTCGTCAAGTGTCAAAATTAAATGTTACATTAACTGATATTTCAAGTGATGAAACAGTTGCAAGATTTTTATTAGAAAATCCACAATATTCATCTATTATTAGAAGAGTATGGACTATGGGTGCATGTCACATGGGTGAAATTCAATCTAATGTATTGGATGAAGACTTTTTACCAATGGATCTTTTACGAGCAAAACTTGCAATGTTTGGTGCAACTAAATTTGATCCAAGATCAGATAGATGGGTACAAGTTACATTTTTTCAAAGTGCACCTTTAATTGATGAAATACATAATGGAGAGTGGTTATTTCCTCAAATTCCTAAAAGTAAAGATGATAGATTAACTGTTGATGATGGAAAAATATCTGTATCAAGAACAGAGTTAGCAACAATGTGTAATAACGCATTTAATGGTCTGAAAAGAGATTCTGGGGAAGCTGACATAATTTCAAAAATGGTTGTTGATTTACAAATGGTTGGATTAGATGGTGTTAAACATTTTGCAAAAGCTCTAAAATATTTACAAAATAATAATAATTTATCTTTGACAATAGAATCAAAAGATTCTCATATAACAGCAGATTTAAATGATGATACCATTTTAGGTCATATTCAAATATTAGTTGCATATGCATTAGAATCAGTACAAACTTATGGAAAAATGACTTTAGAGATACAAAATTGTCATAACAGATGGTTAGTATTTTCACAAGCAGTTAGAATTGCAAAAAAAGGTCTAAATGCAAGGTTTTCATGGAATAATTCATCAAATAACGACAGAGTATCTTATTGTATAAATGCTCACGATGAGTTACCAACAGTTTGCAAAGGCACTAGTGATAATACTAATGTAAGAACACTTATGATTGAAATTAGTAAAGATAAGATTGAATCTAAATGTGATAGTGCAGAAGTTATCAGCTCATCAACTTTACAAAAGTCTTATAACAATGCAATTGAAAATGGATTAGTAATCGACTTAGAAGATTGGAATGAATTAAAAGAGGTTGCAAAAGCAATTTATGTAGCATCTAGTGAAAAATCATTAAATGATGCAGGTGGAGTAGTAACTCTTTAGTATCTTATATAAAACTATTTTAGTGAGCTTAAGTTCATTAAGATAGTTAGCACACGATATATATTATGGAAGGTAAATTATGAATAAGCAAGTTGCAGATATATGTGACGAGAATCAAGATAAAATGATTCAAGTATTATCTCCAAAATTTAAAAACTTTGGAAAACTAAAAAGATTCACAGGTCAAATAGAAACTATAAAAATAGATAAAAGTAATTTTCATTTATTAGATATGTTAAAAAATGAAAATGGTAATGGAAAAATAATCATCGTAGATAATGCACAAAACTTTTTTGGTGTAGTAGGTGATAAACTAATGGCATTTGCAGAAGAAAATAACTGGAAAGCTATGATAATAAATGGTTATGTAAGAGATATCGTTGAAACACAAAATATCAATGTTGGTTTATATGCTTTAGGTACATGTCCATTAAGAAATTTTGATAAAGCTGAAGCTGTTCGTGGTGATGAATTAATGTTTGAAGGAGTTAGTTTTAATGAAGGTGATTATCTTTATGCAGATGAAGATGGAGTGATTATTTCAAAAAATTCTTTAATGCAAGGATCTGATTATGAATAATAATTCGTATATTAAACCAGCTGGAGGTTGGGGAGCTTTAAAATCTTCTGCAAAATTTATATTTGGAGCAGACTTTTTTAAAACTTCCAAAACTCTTTTAAATATAAATCAGGTAGATGGTTTTGATTGTCCAGGTTGTGCATGGCCTGATCCAGATGAAAATAACCGTTCTATGAATGAATATTGTGAAAATGGAGTAAAAGCAATAGCTTTTGAGACAACTAAAAAAAGAGCATCTAAAGAACTTTTTGAGGAAACAACAGTAAATGAACTTAATAAATTAGATGTGTATTCAATTTCTAATCAAGGACGATTAACAGAGCCCTTTTTTTATAATAGAGACAAAGATAAATATGAACCTATTTCTTGGGAAAGAGCTTTTGCAGTAGTATCTAAACATTTAAAAAATTTAAATACTCCAGATGATGCTATATTTTATACGTCAGGTAGGACTTCAAATGAAGCTGCATTTTTATACCAACTTATGGGAAGAATGATAGGTACAAATAATTTTCCTGATTGTTCAAATATGTGTCATGAGAGTTCAGGTGTTGGAATGGGAGAATCTGTAGGAATTGGAAAAGGAACAGTAAGTTTGGAAGATTTTCATAAAGCTGAACTTATTATGATTTTTGGTCAAAACCCAGGAACAAATCACCCTAGAATGTTAAGTGAACTAAAGGAAGCATCAAAAAGAGGTGCAAAAATTGTTTCTATTAATCCTTTAAAAGAAGCTGGGCTTGTATCTTTTATTCATCCTCAAGATATTGATCAGATGATTACTAATGAACCTGTTCGAATTAGTTCTCATTATTATCAAGTAAAACTTGGAAGTGATATGGCATTGATTCAAGCAATAATCAGATACATTTTAGATAATCATTCTGATACTTTAGATTTAGAGTTTATAGAAAGACATACGGCTGGTTTTGAAAGTTATAAAGAAGAAATACTTAATAAAGATTGGTTAAGCCTCATAAACCAAACTTCATTAACAGAAAATGAGGTGGTGGAGATTGCTGAATTATATATAAAGTCTGATAAGACTATTTGTTGTTGGGCTATGGGTTTAACACAACATGAACATGGTGTAGCAACTATTGAAGAGGTTATGAATCTTTTACTTTTAAAAGGAAATATAGGAAAAGAGGGAGCAGGGGCTTGTCCTGTTAGAGGTCATAGTAATGTTCAAGGAGACAGAACAGTAGGAATAAGCGAAGCACCAAAAGAAGATTTTTTGAAAAAGATTGACAGTGTTTTTAATTTCACTAGTCCTCGTAGCCATGGATATGATGTCGTTCATGCTATTAAAGCTATGCATAAAGAAAAAAATAAAGTATTTATAGGACTCGGTGGAAATTTTGCTGATGCAGCGCCTGATACAAAAATGACTTATGAAGCGTTAAAAGCTTGTGAGTTAACAGTACATATCTCAACACATTTAAATAAAAGTCATTTAATATGTGGAAAAGAAGCATTGATTTTACCATGTTTAGGAAGAACAGAATTAGATATTCAACTTCATGGTGTGCAAAGTGTAACAGTAGAAGATTCTATGAGTATGGTACATTCCTCAAAGGGTAAAAATATACCAATTACACGAGATCTAAAATCAGAGCCAGCCATAATAGCAGGTATTGCAAATGCAACACTTGGAAATGAAAAAGTAGATTTCTTAGATTTAATAAGTGATTATTCAAAAATTAGAGAAAAAATAGAAGAAGTATTACCTGATTTTGATTCATATAATGAATCTATTCAATATCCAGGTGGATTCGAATTGTACAACAGTGCTAAAGATAGAGTATGGGAAACAGCTAGTGAAAAGGCAAATTTCATTATAAATGAAGCACCTAATTTAACTTTAAATGAGAATCATCTATCTCTAATGACTATGCGATCACATGACCAGTTTAATACAACTGTTTATGATACAAATGATAGATATAGAGGCATAAAAAATAAAAGAAAAATTATCTTTTTAAATGAAAAGGATATAAAAAAACTTGGATTTAAAAATGGTGATTTTGTAAATATTCAATCTCATTCAAAAGATAATATAAAAAGAGAAGTGTTTGGATTTGAAATAGTATCGTATGACATTAAAGAGGGATGTGCTGGGGCTTATTTTCCTGAAGCAACACCTTTAGTTTCAATCGAACATTTTGATAAAAAAAGTTTTACTCCATCTTATAAGTTTGTTGATATTACTTTATCATAAATACAAATAAGTGGAATATTTAAAAATAAAAAAGGAAATAAAATGAAAAAAATTATTGCAGGGTTATTATTAGTTTCATCACTAGTAAATGTTTTTGGAAATGAAGTGATTAGATTATCTACAGGGGAATGGCCTCCATACACTACGCAAAACGATGCTCAAGGTGGTGTTTTACAAAAAATTGTAAGTGAATCATTGGCTTTAGAAAATATAGATGTAAAGTATGAATTTTTTTCTTGGGAAAAAGCTTATCAAGTTGCAAAAGAGGTTGAATTTGATGGGACTATTCCTTTATTTAAAACAGCTGAAAGAGAAAAAGATTTTATCTATTCTAAAAATGCAATTACTAGAACAAAAACAGTATTTTTTCACCTTAAAAGTAAAGACTTTAAATGGACAAAATATGAGGATTTAAACAACTACAAAGTAGGAGGAACTGCTGGCTTTAAAACTGTAAAAATCTTACAAGAAAAAGGTGTAAAAGTAGATATATCTTTAAGTGAAAAAGAAAACTTTGAAAAGTTATTAGCTGGTGATATTGATGTTACTTCTTCTAGTTATTTAGTGGGATACAATATTATCAAACAAAACTTTCCTGCTTCAGATGCTGCTAAATTTACTAGCCATCCTAAAAAAGTATATAGAGCAACTGGTGTTTATTTTTTAGTTTCAAAAAAACATCCTAAGGCTCAAGAATTAGTAAATAAGTTTGATTCAGGATTAAAAAAATTAATTAAATCAGGTAGATATATTAAACTGATTAAAGAATCAATTAGTAAATAAAAGTTCAAGAGAAGAAGTAATAATTAATGATTTAAATATAAACATTAATTGTTCTCTTTTTTCAAAATAGTATTCTATCAAAAGTACTTGTTGTCAATTAAATAACCAACAAAAATCATCCTTAAATCGAAATTTAACAAATACCAACAGTAAATAATCATATTTTAATAGGCAACTTGTACTTTTGATAGAATACTACTTACTTTATAGCAGAATAAATTGTAATAGAAGCACGTCAATAGATTGTTTCAATAAATGGAGATATAATTGAAAAATATTTACATATTAAAAACTGGAAAAACCTTTCAAACAATACAAAATAAATTAGGTGATTTTGATGATTGGATAATTTATCATGTAGAAAAATTTACTAAAAATATAAAAGTAATTAATATTTTTGATAATGAAAAACTTCCTAGTTTAAATAATGCGGAAGGGTTTATCATAACGGGTTCACACAACATGGTAAGTGACGAATTAGATTGGAGTCTAAAACTTGAAAAATATATTAGAAAAATAAATTTAAAAAATATTCCACTGCTAGGTATATGTTATGGACATCAATTAATATCGAAAGCGTTAGGTGGTAAAAGTAATTTTAATAAAAAAGGAATAGAGATAGGGAAAGTAAAAATAAATAATAGAAATACTTCTTTTGGTGATTTACTCTTTCGTAGTTTTCCTAAACAATTTTATGCATTTGAAACACACTATCAAAGTATAATTAAACTACCTGCTAATGCTGTAATTTTAGCTTCTAATCATAAAGATAAACATCAAGCAGTAAGATTTAGTAAGTATATTTGGGGTGTACAATTTCATCCAGAATTTAATCAAAATATTATGCAAGAATATATATTTAATCAAGAAAAAAGTTTGAACAAATTAGGATTTAATATCAATAAATTATTATTAAATGTAAATAAATGTGAAACTAGTAATAAAATATTAAGTAATTTTATAAAAATAATTAAAAACAAAATATGAATAATTAATGTAATAAAATTAAGAATATTTATTTAAGATATATTTAAATATAATCCCTAAAATATATAATTAGGTCTATTATTTGAGAAATAAATTAAAAAAATCAAGAGATAAAACAATGGCAGAACAAGTTTATGACAAACTTGAAAATCTAATTATCTTTTGTAAAATAGAGCCAGGGACAGTGCTAGCAGAATCTGAAATATCTGAGATGGTAGGGGCGGGAAGAACACCTGTTCGTGAAGCTTTAAGATTACTAGCAAGTGAATCATTAGTAAATATGTCGAGAACAGGTGTATTAATTCCTGAAATGAGTGCTACTACCCAACTTCAATTATTAGAAGTTAGACGTGTATTTTTACAGTTTTGTGTAAAAACTGCAATAAATAGGTTGACTACATTAGATAAAAAAGCAATACAACAATTAGTAGATACGATAGATGAACAAGATGATATTTCATTTCTCCTGTGGCTAAAAGAAAGACACAAAGTTTTAGCTAAATGTTCTAAAAATCAATTCATTTATGAAGAGCTTAGAGCAGTTCAAAGTTTGTCCCATAGATTTTGGTACTATTATGCAAAACAAGACAATCATCAAAAAAGAAAAACATTACATAAAAATATTTTACTAGCGGTATTAGACCAAGATATAAAAACTGCATCTAAATACGTAAATGAGTTAATTGATTATCTTGAACAATTTGTTCGAAGTCATTCACAATAAGTTTTAATGTAGTAATATTATGGGAATAAGGTAAAATGTACAATGATAAACTGTGTACATATTAAAAGTCAAGACTACAGTTAAAGGACTTTTTTTAATATTAAAAATAACTCACATTGTTTTTTCTAAAAATATAGTGTAGTAATCCAATTTTTATTTATTATTTTGTTAAATCTTAAATCTAACTTCAAAACAAGCTCCATTATCTATATTTTGAACACCTAATTCTCCATTTAACTCATTATTAACTAATAGTTTTATTATAGATAAACCTATGCCACTTTTTTCCTTATTTAATTTTGTACTTTCATAGTACTCAAATATTTTTTCTATAGGTTTTTGTTTTATCCCACCAGCATTATCAATAAAACTCAATAGATACTTTTCATTAGTTCTACTCAAACTTATTGTTATTAATTTATCATATTCTGAATTTGAAGGAAATGCTTCTAATGAATTATCTAATAAAACCATTATTATATTAGAGAATATATGTTCGTGTTTGTTAAATATAATATTTTCATTTATATCAACTTCAACTGTTACATTTTTAAGTATTATTTTTGAATTAAGTATTGATATAGTATTAATGATAGTCTCTTTTAACAAAAATACTTTTTCGTTTCTCTTTTGTTTATTATATAAAGTAAACTCCTCAAGTGTTCTTTTCATTAATTCTATAGAGTATGTAAGAGAGGGAAGTTGTTTCGTAAACTCAGGTATCATTCTTTTAGGATTATGTTTTAGAATAACTTCCATCATTGTTATTGATGTGCCTATTTTAGTAAGTGGATTCTTCCATTGATGTGCTATATTTTCTAAAGTTCGTCCAATAAATAATGATTTAGATTCATCCATAATTATTTGTTCATTATTTAAAAGATTTTTTTGTATCTTTGATGTGTATAAATATTGTGAAATCAGCAAAAATAAAGAGTCTATTATACTCCCAATTGGTAAAATATATTTAAAAAGACCAGGATAGGGTAAAAATTTATAAATACCAAACATATGTATTGCGGATGCAATTAATAAAATTCCTTGACCACACATATAATAAATAGCCCCTGTTTCTTTTTTGAGAAACATGTAAATACCTATTATAAAAAGATAGATTATATTAAAAATGATTAGTAGCATAACATAAATATTCATTTTAAATAACTCTTCGTTTACATAACTTGCAAGTAAAAGTATTATTATTCCAAATATAGAAATTATTGCTAATAGTTTTGAAAATATTGAAAGTTTGGGGTATTTATATTTGAAATTAAATAGCCGCTCTTGAAATAGAATTATAAAAACCAAGCCAAAGTGAGATAATGTCCATGTCATTGCAGTGATAGTAGCTAAATCAATTCCTATATCTAAACGATATAAAAGACCATGTAAACAATACTGATATGATATGATGGTAAAAACTTGAAGAGCAAGTAAAATATAACTAATATTATTGTAAATTTTAAATAAATAAATATTATATATAATAATTAAAATACTAATTCCTAGTAAGACTCCTAATATCAAAAATTTATTTGACTCTTGTGTTATAAAAGTATTAGCATTTTGAATATTCCAATCAATATTGTAAACTTGATAATTTTTTATTCTTGTAATAATTGTAAAACTTTCATCTTTTAATAGGATTAAATTAAAAGTCGAATATGTACTTTTCATTTCCCTTTCTTTTTGACTCCTCATATCACCGAGTAAATGAGTCTTGACAAGTATCCCTTTTTTATAAATATAAACATCGATAAAATTTGTTCCGGCAAGAGGATTAGAGAAAAAAAGACTTTGTGTAATATTAGAATAATTTTTTATACTCATTTTTGTCCACATAGTTTTTTGATTGTTACTAAAAAGTGGATTTTTAACTGGAGTTAATTGGGTTGAATTGAGTATATCCTGAGATGATAGATTATTGTTTATATCTTTAATATAAGATATGAAATTTTTAGAACTACTTTCTTTAAATGAATGATTAATGGGCATTATTTCATTACTGTATAATAAAATAGTAGTCATAAAAAATAAAAAAACTTTTATCAAAAGAGACCCTACAGATTGATAGGTCTAAGTATATAACCCACACCCTTTATATTAAGAATAATTTCTAATCCTATCTTTTTTCTTAACCTATAAATATGATTTTTTACTGATTGAGAGTTATCTGACTTTTCTACATTAAATGCATGTATAAACATATCTTCTGTGACAATGTTGTTCTTGTATTTAAGAAGAGTATTAAGTAATATAATTTCGCTTTTTGTTATAGGTATGTTCGTGTTGTCTTTCGTCAATTTTTTTGTAATAATATTAAAGCATATAGAGTCAGATAAAAACTCTTCAATAAGACTGTTTTCTTCAAGTCTCTCTATCATTAATAAAAGAGTTTTTAGTAAAACTGTATATTCAATGGGTTTGATAAGGTAGTCCGTTAGTTGTAAAGGAATTGAATTTAGAAGTTTGTTTTTTTCACTATAGTTACTCATTATAACTATAGGGATAATTTTATTCTTTTTTCGTATTTCTACACAAAATTCATAACCATTGAGATGGGGCATTACATAATCTGTGATAATCATATCTATAGACGTAGTTTCATAAATTTTCAGAGCTTCTACACCATTAGTTGCAGTAATTATATTTTTAAAAAAGAGTGAAAATGTAATTTTTAAGTTTTCTAATAACTCATTATCGTCTTCCACAAGTAAAAGTGTAAGATGTTTTAAGCAAGTAAGTTTATTTTCTATCATGACAATCTTTTATTTTTTATTATTATATCATTTATTAGTCTCAAAATTGTCACTAAAAAATAAAAATAAGGAGATAAAATAAGGATTCTGTGATGTTATAATGATTTTATAATAAAGCAATTGTATAAGGAGCTAGAGAGTGACTCGAAAATTAAATATTTTAATAGTAGATGATGCAAAAATTATGAGGGTAAGTTTAAATAAAAGTATAGAAAAGATTGGACATACGGTAGTGGCCGAATCAGCTGATGGAGAATCAAGTATAGCTGCTTATCAAAAATACAAACCTGATTTAATTACAATGGATATTACAATGCAAGATATGGATGGTATTACTGCTTTAAAAAAAATAAAAGAGATTAATCCTGAAGTAAATATTATAATGGTTACATCTCATGGTGATGAACCTATGGTTATGAGTGCTTTAAAATCAGGAGCAAAAGGATATATTTTAAAACCTATATCTCCTGAAAAACTTAGAGAAGCAATTTGTAAAATTTTTCCTGAATTGGAAAATGAGATTGTTGATGAATAAGAAATGGAAGAATCAATTAAAATTTTAGAAGACCTTAACACTAGTTGTTTGAGTGAAATAACTCGGTGCAAATTTAGTAAACGTATGAGCGAAAGTGATAAATACAGAAAAGGTAGATTAGATGCGTTAAATTGGATTAGATATATTATCTTTCACTTTCTTCAAAGAGAAAAAAATTTAATTAGTGAATTTAAACAACATATAAAAGATCAAAAGGATGTACTCTTTAATATAAATGAGGGTGATTATAAAAATGCCATATATGATCAACTTCACGATATAGAGGTTAAACTAAATAAGTTAACTAACAATAAATAGTGTGTTTTATTTTGTATAACATTTCTATACTTTTATAATTAAAGATTATAAAAGTAACATTAGTATTTCGATTATTATTTCTAAAGAATAATTAGTAGAATATATGATATACTTTTCGTAAAATAATGTTATAAAGGTTCCCCACTGCCAATGGAAAATATCACAAAAGAACAAACAATATTAAATTTTATTAAATATGGACCTATCCTATTTGTATTATCTTTATCTTTTATTATTACCCAAGTTACATTAGAAGATAGAAAAAGTATATTTAAACAAGAGTTGATCCAATTAGAAAAGGATTTCCTGCTTACAAATAAACAAAGAATAAAAGAAGAAGTAGAAGAAGTATATAACTTTATATTAAATGAAAAACAAAACTCTGAAAAACTTTTACAAGAAGCTATAAAAAATAGAGTTTATGAAGCTCATCAAGTTGCAACAAATATTTATGAAAATGAAATGAACCAAGAAGAGGGACATAATCATTCTCAAGGACATATTCTTAACTCAATTAAATATGCATTAGGTGGAATTATTTATAATAAAGGAAGAGGTTATATATTTATAGATGATGTGCATGGTACAAAACTTTTACAACCTTTAAATAAAGAATTTGAGGGTAAGAATCTTTTAGAATTTGAAGATGCTAAAGGGTATAAATTTGTTCATAAAATTGTAGATACAATTAAAAATAAAACAGAAACATATGACTCCTATTATTGGTATAAAGCAGGTGATAAAGAGAATGCCTATAAAAAAATGAGTTTTTATAAATATTTTGCTCCTTTAAATATTGCAATAGGTACAGGTGAGTATATTGATGATTTTGAAAATGAATTAAAAGAAAAAGTACTTAAACGAATCAATAAAATAAGATATGGAGAAAATGGTTATATTTTTATATATGATTTAGAGGGAACATGTTTATCTCATTATAAACAAAATTTAGTTGGTCAAAATAGAATAAACTATCAAGATAAAGAGGGGAGATTTTTAGTTAAAGAGATAGTTGAATATGGAGAGAATAATACAGAAGGGTATATGTCTTATGAATCATCAATTAAGCCATTTTCAAATATTGAAACAAATTCAAAAATCTCATATATAAAATCATTTAAAGATTGGGGATGGTCTATAGGTACAGGGTTTTATACGGATACCTTACTAGGAGAAATTGAAGACAAGAAACATAATTTAGAACAATCCAATAATGAATCTTTACAGAAAGTAATATATATTAGTCTCTTTATCACTTTTATTTTCATCTTAATCTCATTTTATATATCAAAAGTCATAAAAAATAGTTTTGAAGAATATAGAGTTAACTTAAACGAAGAGATAAAAAAAACTGTAGAAAAAGATCAACAACTTATTCAACAATCGAAAATGGCTATTATGGGTGAGATGATTGGAAATATTGCTCATCAGTGGAAACAACCATTAAGTTTAATAAGTATGTCAAATGGATTAATACAATTAAATCAAGAAAATAAAGATATAGGTTCAAAAGAAGAAGTTGAAAAAGCTACAGATAACATAGATAATGCTGTAAATCATCTATCTACAACTATTGATGACTTCAGAGATTTCTTTAAACCTAATAAAGAAAAAGAATTTTTCAGAATACAAGAGACTTTGACTAAAACATGTAACTTGATTAGTTCTCAATTTAAAAATAATAACATTGAAGTAATAAAAGAAGTAAATGACATTAGTGTATATGGATTTCAAAATGAACTTTTACAAGTAATAATAAATATATTTAAAAATGCAAAAGATGAACTTGTTAAATCAGATATTGATAAACGATTTATTTTTATTAATGTTCAAAAAGATGAAAGTAAAGTAATAATAAAAATAAAAGACAATGCTGGTGGTATTCCAGAAAATATAATTGATAAAGTATTTGACTCTTATTTTACAACAAAAAATGATAAAGAGGGAACTGGTATAGGATTATATATGAGTAAACAAATTATTACAAATATGTCTGGGACAATTACTACTCAAAATGTAGATTTTGAATTTGAAGATATTAAGTATAAAGGTGCTGAATTTAAAATAACTCTTCCCTTAAAATAGTTTATTCTGAAATTAAGTTTTTATAGGTGCTTATATTATTAAATAGCTTTAATATAAATTTAATTTTCGTTTTACAACTTTTAACTTAATAGTAAGTATAGTAATTCAGTATGAGGTGTACCCTTAAATGTGTAATAGTAATTATATAAGCTTTAAATAATGTATCTCAAATATCTATCGCTATATGTAAATAAAATTACAATTGATGCTAATAAAGGATATAGTTAAAATCTAACTCTTTTTAAATGATAAAATAATTTACCAAGTTTTTTACATTTAAGCATATATTAAAGTGAATAAGCGCATCATAAATGATATCTTAAATACTAAAATATCTTCTTTATTAACCACTGCAATTTTAAGGTGAGGGGTGTTAAATGAAAAAAATAATTTACATAATTTTACTTATAAATGTACTTTTTGCGAGTCAAAAAAGTATAAAAATTGCAATACCTAACAATATGATACCTTATGCTTTTGTGGATGAGTACAATGAACCTAAAGGGATGTTCGTAGATTACTGGAAACTTTGGGCTGTAAAAACTAATAAAAATATAGAATTTATACCATCTGTATGGCAGGGTACACTTAAATCAATTACAAATGGTAAAGCAGATATTCATTCAGGTTTGTTTATAAATGATGAGAGAAAAGAGTATATCAGCTTTTTAAAACCTATTTATAATGCTTCTTCCAAAATATTTATCAAAAATTCTAAATCAAAAGAAATATCAAAAACTTCTGACTTAAATAATAAAAAAATAGGGTTGATTGCCAATAGTTTTTATGATTCCTATTTTAGAATAAACTATCCAAAAATAAAAATTGTAAGATTTGATAAATATGACAATATGATTGAATCATTATTTATAGAAGAAGTTGATGCGATTATTGATGATAGTTTAGTATCTTGGTTTCATTTAACAAAAAGATATAAACATAATGAAGTGACAACAATAAAAGATTTTTCTCTTTTTGAAATGTTTTATTCTGGTATAAGTAACAATATAAAAGATTCTGATTTTCATAAGTTAGTTCTTTCTGGAATCAATAAAATTAGTAAAATAGAACTAACCCAAATTAAAGAAAAATGGATAATAAATAAAGAGTTAAATAGTGGTGAAAAAGAGAAATCAATTTTTACACAAGAGGAGTTAATATATATTCAAAACTCTCCCCCTTTAATAATGGGTATTGAAAATTGGGGACAAGTTTCTTATATTGGTGTTGATGGTAAAATGAAAGGACTTGCTGGGGATATAATTAAAAATATTTTTGAAATTTCTGGACTAACATACAAATCTATAAATGCTGATTGGCATATTTTATTAGATAATTTTAAAAATAAAAAGATAGATATCCTACCTGCAACGTATTTTACTAAAGAAAGAGCTACTTATGGTTTATATAGTAAAAAATATATGACTATGAAAGACTTTTTATATATAAATAAAAATGATACTCGAATAAAATCAATGTCTGATTTAAATAATAAAAAATTAGCAATTATCAAAGACTATGGAACTATCCCAATTGTAAAAGAAAATTTTCCAAATATTAATATAGTAGAAACAAAAGATTTAGATGATTCACTATCTAGATTATTAAACAAAGAAGTTGATGCTTTATTTGAAACGCAACTAAGTACAGAGTCTAGAATAAGGGAAATGTCAATAACTACTTTAAAAGGTTTATATCAAAATGATATTCCATCAAATGATCTTCATGTGTTTTCTAAAAAAGGTGACTTTCTTTTACAATCAATTTTGCAAAAATCATTAAATGCTATTCCTCAATCTATTAAAAATGATATCACTAAAAGATGGCTATATGCAATAGATGAAAAAGAACTTAACATAGCTTTTGGTAAAGGGAGAGAACCATACTCCATAGATAAGTCATACTTAAAAGGTATAGAGTATGATTTGATAAACAAGATTCTTAATAAAAGCGAAATATCAATAAAACATATAACACACCTAAATTACAATGAATTACAAGATGCTTTAAAAAATGACAGTTCATTGGATATGGCTGTTACTGTAAAACAAAAAGATGACGGGTATTATTATTCAAATGATTTTATCGAATTTGAAAATATTGTAATATCAAGAAAAAAAGATAATTTAGTCATCAATAATGTAAATGATTTAAAAGATAAAAAAGTTGCATCTTTTAAAGATGCTTATAAATATTTAGGAGATAAGTACTTTAATCTATTTAATCCAAGTAACAAAACAAATTTATATCAAGAGTATGATATGCAAGAGTTACAAGTTCAAGATTTTTTAGATAAAAAATCAGATGTAATAGTTTTGGATAAAAATATTTTTTTATGGCACCTAAAGAAATTATCCAGTAGTAATATTAGTCAATATAGTATACACCATATATTTCCTGATAAAAATGCTTATCAAGTTGCATTTAAAGAAGCATATTTAAGAGATAAATTTAACAAAAATTTTCAGATTATGAAAGATAATGATGAAATAAAAGATATTTTTAATAACTATACAACTCATGATATTGAAGCAAAAGTAAAAATTGATTCTTTAATTTCTACAATTGTTTCAAAATATATTTATGATAATGAGATCGAGAAATTAAACAAAATTGTTGATAAATTTTCTTCATTAAAATATATAAAAAAACTAGAGGTTTATGATAATAAAAATGTACTATTATCTACAAATTTAGAAGAAATATTAACAAACTATATACTACAAGATAGTCACTATAATATTTCAAATATACCAATAAAAGTTGGTTATATCAAAGTTTATTTCGATGAAAAAATACTCTCTGAATATTCCAAAAATAATGAAACAATTCCAAAAATAGATTTTTTTAAGGAATTAGATTCCTACGCCTATATAAAAGAGATATATAAACAATTTGGATATTTACAAAAAGGTATAAGCTTTACAAAAAATGAACAATTATTTATTGAAAATAATCCAGTTATCAAATTTTCAGAAAGTGATTGGGCACCTTTATCAATGATTGATGGAAAAGAATTTGAAGGGGTTTTAAGTGATTACATAAAGTTATTAGAGACTAAAACGGGTATTCATTTTAAATATATCAAGACAAGAAAATGGTCAGATGTTTTAAATAAATTTAAAGATAATACTATTAATTTTATTCCAGGTGTAGCAAATACAAAATCAATTCAAGATATGGGATTGGTATCTGATAGTTTGGTAAAGTTTCATTTTGCAATAGTTACTGGTGAAAATGGTTCTTTTGCACATGGATTAGAAGATTTAAAAGGAAAAACTGTTGCTCTACCGAAATATTTCACCTCAAATATATTGATACGAGAAAAATATCCCCAAATAAAAGTAATAAATACAAAAAATATTAAAGAAGCTTTAACTATGGTTTCTAAAGGTAAGGTTGATGCTTTTGTTGGGCATGAGGCAGTAGCGGTATATAATATAAAAAAATATTACAAAAACTTAAAAATTATTGGACTCTCAAAAGAGGAGTTTAGCCATCATATGTTAATCAAAAAATCACACCCTGAACTTTTATCTATAGTAAATAAAGTTATTGCAACAATAACTCAAAAACAAAAAAAAGATATTAATGATAGATGGATACAAACAAAAATTAATACAGAAATTGATTATACTTTGTTATATAAAATAATTGGTATGTTTTTTATTATTCTTATAATTATATTTTATTTCACAAAAAAATTAGCTACTGCAAAAAATGCTATAGAATTAACAAATAATAAATTACATGAAAATATTGTTGAGTTAAATAATACGAAAGATGAACTAGAAGATTCAAATCATGAATTAGAAGTCTCTTTGGAAAATTTAAAACAGACTCAAGTAAAATTAATAGAATCAGAAAAAATGGCAAGTCTAGGTGGACTTGTGGCTGGTGTTGCTCATGAGATTAATACTCCCGTAGGAATAGGGCTTACAGGTTCAACTCATTTTATGGATATCACAAAACAAATCATAGAAAAATTTGATAATCAAGAGATGACCAAAAGTGATTTTGAAGAGTATACGGCAGATTCACTTGAGCTTGCTACATTAATATATTCAAACTTAGATAGAACAAAAGAGCTTGTGAATAGTTTTAAACAAATTTCAGTTGACCAAACTAGTGAACAAAAAAGAAAGTTTGAATTAAAAAAATATATAAATAAAATGTTAATAAGTATAAATAATGTTCTAAAAAAAAGAAATATTAAAGTTATTGTTACTTCAGATGAACAAATAAAATTAGATTCATATCCTGGGGCTATTTCTCAAATTATTACTAATCTTATTTTTAACTCTTTAAATCACGGTTTTGATGAAGATGAAATTGGAACTATTACAATTGATTTAAAAAAAGAGAATGAAAAAACTATAATTATTTATAAAGATGATGGAAATGGTATATCTAAAGAGAATATTACAAAAATATTTGACCCCTTTTTTACCACAAATAGAGATAAAGGTGGTACAGGTTTGGGCTTAAATATAATTTATAATATAATAACAACACAACTAAATGGTACAATAACTTGTACAAGTACTGAAAATTTTGGTGTTGAGTTTTGTATAAAATTTTAATGAAAGGTATTAAATGGATTTTTTTAAAGAAGAAAAAGTCTCAGAAGAGATAAAAGAAAATCAAAATAATGAAACTTGGAAAATTATCATTGCAGATGATGAAAAAGATGTTCATGTATTGACAAAAGCAGTGTTGAAAAAGTTTGAATATTTGGATAAAAAAATTGAATTTATTAATACCTACAGTGGAAAAGAAACAGTAGATGCTTTAAAACTTAATCCTGATGTAGTTTTGATTTTACTTGATGTTGTTATGGAAACTGATACAGCAGGATTAGATGCTGTAAAAATAATTAGAAATGATTTGAAAAATGATTCTGTTCAAATAGTTTTAAGAACAGGACAAGCGGGACTATTTCCTCAATTTGAGGTAGTGCGAGATTATGAAATTAATGATTATAAAGAAAAAACAGAATTAACCTCTACTAAATTAATGGTATGTGTTACTACTGCAATCCGAGCATATAATAATGTAAAATATATTGAGTTTCTTAATAAAGAGATAACAAATACACAAAAAGAAGTAGTTTTTACTATGGGTGCTATTGGGGAGAGTCGTTCTAAAGAAACAGGAAATCATGT
>ENA-ORXI01000045-ORXI01000045.1-sediment-metagenome-genome-assembly--contig:-NODE-45-length-74566-cov-12.610828_pt1 | contig 74566 bp, 80 predicted proteins | sample MGYA00237861_ERZ511468 | MGnify/ENA primary metagenome ERZ511468 (study PRJEB26299, sample SAMN06266213) | sediment metagenome | isolation source: Hudson Canyon methane seep mesocosm | place: USA:Hudson...
CAAATAGTAAAAACAGGGTTTTCTTTTCTCTTCTTTGATACGTCTTGTTCTTTAGCCACGCTATGGAGTTATTACGATAAAAGACAGAGATTTTTTTGCCCAAAAAAAACAAACGATATAAAACCACCAATCAGCAATATCCATCCAATCAATTTTTTCATTCAATACCTTTAACATTGTAAGTAAATTTAGACGTTCGTGTGGTTGAACCATTTCAACCAAAAGCCTACATCTCATAGAATGCTTTATAAAAAAGTTGCTATAAATTGGAGCATAAATGCAAGCGCTATTAACCCCCACCCAATCGGGGTAAGAACTTTATTTTTCCAGTGTGATGATAGCACTTTATTTTTGTTGTTTGCAGTTGAATCTGAAGGGTCAAGACCTGAAAATATAATTTGTCCGGATTTACTTATTACACCAACTTTGGCTGAGAAAGCTAATAATATGGACCCCATAATTCCGCATAGTAAGCCTACTTGGTTTAGAGCCTCTATAGTCATTCAGCTAGCTCCTTGAATAAATGATACTTTAAAAATAGCTATAAGCCTCTTGCATCCCAATCATTACTATAGCCCTTCCTTTGAGTGTTTTCTCGCTTAAGTATATGACCTTGAGCAATCTCTCCTAACTTCCTAACTTCATTTTCTTGGAATGTACTACATTTTTGATTATAAGTTGTATTGTGTTCCAGGCTGAGTCCATTCCCTGCAGAGTATGGAACTGACTCCTCTATGTAATCAGCAGACTTAGGTACGATAATAGTAGATGTCGCATTAGTTCCAACTGAATGGTACTCATAAGACAGACCCGTTACAGCCTTTAGTTTGAGTCTAATGAAGTTCTCTCCAGTATCATGCTCATATATTTGATAGGCTTCTGAACCAATATCGATAATCGTAATTGAAACGGTATCAACACCTACATTACTATATTGACACTTTATGGCATAAGCAGCAGCTGATGCGTGAGAGAATACTACAAAAAATAGAGTGCCTAAAAGTTTATACTTCATTCCCCCTCCCTTTTAATTTGAAAATCAATCTGACACGATAATAAGGGATACTTTGTAAAATAACAAGTTATGGGGGGGGCCTTTCTCTCACCTGAGTTACACCCATAAAAAAGCCCCAACACTTAAATAGTGCTGAGGCTTGATTATATATGGTGGGCCCACAGAGACTCGAACTCCGGACAAAGGGATTATGAGTCCCCTGCTCTAACCAACTGAGCTATAGGCCCATAAACTTTTACTTATCAGTATCCAAAAAGCTACGCAACTGATCTGAACGTGTTGGGTGACGTAGTTTACGTAGTGCTTTTGCTTCAATTTGACGAATACGTTCACGTGTTACGTCAAACTGTTTACCTACTTCTTCTAGCGTGTGGTCAGTATTCATATCAATACCAAAACGCATACGTAGTACTTTTGCTTCACGTTCTGTTAGACCACCTAGTATACCTTGTGTGGCTTCTCTTAGGCCTTCAATCATTGCTGAATCTTGTGGAGACATCACATTTACGTCTTCAACAAAATCACCTAGATGCGAATCTTCATCATCACCAATTGGTGTTTCCATTGAAATAGGTTCTTTGGAAATCTTAAGTACTTTACGTACTTTATCTTCAGGCATATCAACACGTTCTGATAATTCTTGAGGTGTTGGTTCGCGACCCATTTCTTGCAACATTTGACGAGCAATTCGGTTCAGTTTATTGATTGTTTCAATCATATGAACTGGGATACGAATTGTACGTGCTTGATCGGCAATCGAACGAGTAATCGCTTGACGAATCCACCATGTTGCGTAAGTTGAGAATTTGTAACCACGTTGATATTCAAATTTATCAACCGCTTTCATTAGGCCGATATTACCTTCTTGAATCAAATCTAAGAATTGTAAACCACGGTTAGTGTATTTTTTAGCAATAGAGATAACTAAACGTAAGTTGGCTTCTACCATTTCTTTTTTAGCACGACGCGCTTTTGCTTCTGAAATCTGCATTTGGCGACTAATTTCTTTTATCACGCCAATCATCATTCCACGATCATCAGCTAATTCAGCCATTTTCGATTGACAAGAAAGAATTGTATCTAAGTTTTTCTTAATCGTTGATGAGTAATGTTTCTTGGCACGAACGTGTTTGTCAGTCCATGCAAGGTTAACTTCATTACCGGTGAAGGAATCAATAAAGTCACGACGATTCATGCGTGCATCGGTTACAACAATCTTAGCAATGGTTCGCTCTTGTAGACGAATAACAGCCACTGTTTCCGACATTAAGCTGTTTAAAAACACTAATGTTTTTGGCGTTAATTTAAACTCCATAAACAGGCTAGTAACAGCTTCTTGTGCGTCAGCGTCATCTGTCGCTTTTTGGAATTTTTTGAAGGCAGCTTCTAAGGCTTGGAAACGTTCCCGCGCTTCTTCAGGATCTACGCCTTGTGGAAGCTCTTCTTCCTCTTCCTCTTCTTCATCTTTACCTTTAGCTGCGGCAACTTCTGGTGAAGTAACTTCAGGCATTGCAGCCGTTTCTTCTTCAGGAAGAATAAAGCCTTTAATAAGCTCATTAAGACGCATATCTCCAGCTTCAACGGTAGCATAACGCTCAAGGAATGATTCAATACAAGGCGGATATGTAGATAGCATTAGAAGGCTGTCGCGCAAACCAGCTTCAATTCGCTTAGCAATAACAATTTCGCCTTCACGAGTCAGTAGTTCTACTGAACCCATTTCACGCATATACATGCGGACAGGATCGGTAGTACGGCCAAACTCACCATCAGAACTTGCTAGTACAGCAGCAGCTTCATCAGTTGAAACGTCATCATTACTTGATGCTGCTTCAGCCAAGCGCTCCATCTCATCGGTATCCATGCCGTCTTCATGAACCATGATACCTAGGTCAGAGAACATACCAATAATGTCTTCGATTTGATCTGCATCGACCATATCTTCAGGTAAATGATCATTGATCTCACCATAAGTAAGATAGCCACGCTCCTTACCTAAGGTAATCAGTGCTTTAATGCGAGACTGTTGATCTTTCATTTGACCTCTTTAATTTTTTCATGATTGTAGCGATAAAATCTAGCCGCACATTATAACTATAACCCCATAATAATGCACGCTTTTGTTTGCGCAGATTTCACTCTTTAAACTATAAGCCTTTGTATTCTATTAACTCTTCACTCGTCAGATTACGTAAACCTTTATGCTCTAAATATTCGTGACGTTGTTCTACAGCTTGTTGTTGCAGCTGTTGAATGATGCCATTTAGCTCCGGTTGTAACTTATCAGCTTCAAATGCTAATGATTGTTGTGCGAGTTGCTGGAAATGCATTTCATGCTGACTATCTCGCGCACGCTCAAGCAATGCTGCAGTATTAAGATGGGGATTTTGATGTAAAGTTTCAAGCATTTCGACTAATATTTTTACACCTGGCAGATCAAGTGTGGCTATTTTATTAAACTCACCAACTCCAGAATGCAGGTTAGGATGCTGTAATAACATCGTTATTGCCATTCTAACGGGAGAAATGGCTGTCGATGTTAATCGAGAATTTGTTGGTCTTGTTAATTGGCTTCCAGCAGGTTTTTCAAGATGCTTATTAAGTACTCTTGTATTTGTTTGCGCCCTTTCAGCTAGTCGCTGTTCAAGCATGTCTCGATAAATACCGACAGGCACATGTTTGAGAAATGGTTTTGCAATTTCAACTAAGCGTGCTCGACCGTCCATTGAGGCAATATCAACTCTACTTTCCAAGGTGTCAAAGAAGAAGTCTGAATAATTTTTTGCCTCAGAAACAAGAGAATTAAAGATTTCTGCACCCTGCTGCTGCACAAGGCTATCTGGATCTTCGCCATCAGCTAGAAACATAAACTTCAATTGATGATTACCACCTAATAGAGGTAAAGCATTCTCTGCGGCTCGCCAAGCTGCTTCACGACCCGCTCGATCACCATCAAAACAAAATACAATTTCTGCTGCGCTACGTAATAATTGACGTAGATGATCAGGCGTTGTGGCTGTACCTAATGTTGCAACTGCATTTGTGATGCCATACTCAGCTAATGCAATCACATCCATATAACCTTCAACAATCACAATACGTTCTAGTTTTCGGTTTGCTTTGCGTGCTTGATAAAGGCCATACAATTCTCGCCCCTTATGAAACACTGGCGTTTCGGGAGAGTTTAGGTATTTTGGAGTGCTATCATCTAAAACACGACCACCAAAACCGATAACGCGACCTCGACGATCTCGAATAGGGAACATGACTCGATTACGGAAACGGTCGTATGTACGACCTTTATCATTACTGCTCAGTAAGCCTGCTTCGTTTAACTGTTGTCGAGCCTGCTCATTACCACCAAATGTTTTTAAGATATTATCCCAACCATCTGGCGCCATACCAATATTAAAGTGCTCAATAGTTTGAGCAGACAAACCACGTTTACGTAAATACTCAACAAACTGGTCACGTTGAGGATGCGTTTGTAATTGATGAACGTAATATTGGCTGACTTTATCTAATAAGTCATATAGATTTTGGCTGACAGGGGCAGCTGATAATGATTGTGTGACAGGAACGGTCATTCCCACATGTTCTGCGAGCTCCTGAATAGATTCAGGGAAGCTCATCTGTTCGTACTCCATCAAAAACCCGATGGCTGTACCGTGTGCGCCGCAACCAAAACAATGGTAAAACTGTTTTTCAGCACTAACTGTAAATGAGGGAGTTTTTTCGTTATGGAACGGACAACAGGCGTGAAGGTTCTTACCTGCTTTTTTTAGTGGTACACGTGCGTCAATAATATCGACAATATCAACACGAGTTAATAAGTCATCGATAAATTGTGGAGGAATTTTACCGGCCATGACGAAATGCCAATGACCGATTTAATTCTGTAGTAACAAACTTGCCTAGAGTATGTTTAATAGGCAGGGATGTCACTTTATGCAGTAAGAGCAGCCTTAACAAGGCCACTTACCGCACCCATGTCTGCTCGTCCTTGAAATTTTGGACGTAGTGCTTTAATCACATTACCCATTTCTTTAGGACCAGTTGCACCCAATTCTGCAATTGTTGATGCAATTTCGGCTGCGATTTCATCATCAGTTAATGGCGTAGGCATAAACTCTTCGATAATCGCAAGCTCTGCAATTTCAATAACAGCCAAGTCATCACGACCTGCGTCTTGAAATTGCGTTAATGAATCACGACGTTGTTTACACATTTTCGTCAAAATCGTGATAATGCCGTCATCATCAAGGGCTTTTCGGTTATCTACTTCATATTGCTTAATCGCGGCAGTAATCTGGCGCAATGTTGCAAGACGATCTCGATCTTTTGCGCGCATGGCGGTCTTGACGTGATCTTGAATAGTATCCTTTAACGGACTAGATTCTTCTGGCATGGTAATCGTCTTTCTTAGTACATGCGAACGCGGCGAGCGCTTTCACGTGATACTTTCTTTTGATGACGTTTAACAGCAGCTGCAGCGGCGCGTTTGCGTACTGTAGTTGGTTTTTCGTATTGTTGGCGAGCGCGAGCTTCTGCAACTGTACCTGCTTTTTCGCAAGCACGTTTAAAGCGGCGTAAAGCAATATCAAATGGTTCGTTTTCTTTCAAGCGTACTGAAGGCATTAATAAATCCTAAACAAATTTCTATGGAAAAGCCCCTAATTGTACGAAACTTATATAAGAAAGATCAAATCTGTTTCAGAAAAGGCATAATACCTCATATGAAATTCAGCTCTGGAAACACAAAACCATGCGAGTATTAGGCATTGAATCTTCCTGTGATGAAACAGGTATTGCGCTCTATGATAGCGAAAAAGGCTTATTAGCACACGCTCTTTATAGCCAAATTGCACTCCATGCCGAGTACGGCGGTGTGGTGCCCGAGCTTGCCTCTCGCGACCATATTCGCAAAACGCTTCCTCTTATAGATGAAGTTTTAGATAAGGCTAAACTCTCTCGCTCAGATATTGATGCGGTTGCCTATACTGCCGGACCCGGTTTAGTTGGCGCATTATTGGTCGGCGCAGCCATTGGTCGCAGCTTTGCTTGGGCATTAGATATTCCTGCGCTTGCTATCAATCATATGGAAGGTCATTTGCTTTCTCCTTTATTAGAAGAAAACCCACCTGCCTTCCCTTTTGTCTCTTTACTTGTTTCCGGAGGTCATACTTTATTGATTGATGTGCAAGGGGTAGGAGACTATACCCTTCTAGGCGAATCAATCGATGATGCTATTGGTGAAGCCTTTGATAAAACAGCGAAGATGCTTGGTTTAAGCTATCCCGGCGGGCCTATTCTAGCGGCCTTAGCTGAAAAGGGGACCGTAGGTAAATACGACTTCCCTCGCCCAATGACAAACCGTCCCGGGCTCGACTTTAGTTTTAGTGGTTTAAAAACATTTGCAATGAATACATGGCGTGATAGTGAACAAACTGATCAAGATCAGGCAAATGTTGCCTTAGCCTTTCAAACTGCAGCAGTCGAAACACTGGCGATTAAATGTAAACGAGCTTTAAAAGAAACAGGCCGTAATACTTTAGTCGTTGCCGGTGGTGTGAGTGCGAATAAAGCCTTGCGTATCCGATTAGATGCGATGCCACATATTAATGTCTATTATCCTCGTCCAGAGTTCTGCAGTGATAATGGTGCCATGATTGCATTTGCCGGTGCCATGCGACAGTCAGCGATGGTTAAACAAGATGCTCCAGCCTTCTCTGCTAGACCTCGCTGGCCTTTGGATGAATTGAGTCCACCATAAAAATAGGTCTAAGCTGTACTTGGGATAATAGAATTTAGGTTGTTAACTTGTCATTGATCCTGCGGTTACTTCGTTTCGGTATGCTTTTAGCCGGAATTCATATTACAAACACTAGATTCCCGCTAAAAACACGCGGGAATGACAGCTTTTGTTAAAGCCAAATGACCTTTCTCTTGTCCCAAATTCAGCCAATCTACGAGTCATCACCACATTAAGTCGTCTGGAACCTCATAATCAGCATAAGGATCATCATCAGCCAAGCTTTTCTCTGCCTGAGTTCGAATGACTAACTCTGGCAAACGACTTTCTATTCTTTCGGCAATTTTGTCCGGCATAAGTACGTAATGCTCTCCCGCAACAACAATAGCTAAATAGCCCTGTGTTAAGTCTTTTTGCTGTTCTGACGTAATGTATAGCTTTTTGACTTTATTATTATGGCTAAAGTTATAGGCAAGCTCTGCCTCTTTGGGAATGTCGATAGCATGTTGCTTGGCAATCTGCGCCACTTCAGCAAGTAAGGCTTTGCTGGCCAATTCAGCATCACGTTGTTTATTTAGCTCTAAGTCACGCTGTTGTTTTTCACGTGCGGCCTGTTCAAGCTGTTGCTTCATATCATCTGACGCTACTTCTTTGCCAGATTTCACAGCCTTTCTATTTTTATTCGTGTCTTGTCGTTTTTGATGTTGAGACTTTTTTGCCTTCTTTTTATCAACAACGCCCATATTGAGGAGTTGGTCTGCTAATGATGCCATTATTTAGATTGTCCTTCTTCACCAGCTAATAGACGTTTAATATTGCCATGATGACGGGCAACCAACATGACTGCAATCACTAAAACAATCCAACGTGCATTAACACTATCAATCAACCAAATACTATAAACAGGGCCTAGTGAGGCTGCGATAATTGCTGATAATGATGAGATGCGACTGATAAGGAATACCGCCAGCCAACTTAATAGAATGACACCTGCAAGTGATGGAGATAAAGCTAAAAAGCCACCTAATGCTGTCGCGACGCCCTTGCCACCTTTAAATTGAAAAAATACCGGATATAAATGACCAAGGAATGCGGCTAATGCAGTTGCTGCTAGCCATACTTCGTCCATTCCCAATAATATGGCAATAACGACTGGCAGTATGCCTTTAACAACATCAAGAATTAATACGGTAGCCGCTAGTTTCTTACCACCGAAGCGTAATACATTAGTTGCTCCCGGATTACCGGAACCTTGTGATCGCGGATCAGGTAGTCCTGCTAATTTACATAAAATAATCGCGCTCGATAAAGAGCCAATTAAATAAGCGCCAATAATAACAATCACCGGCAGAGCGAATGTTTCAAGCATGATATGATGCACCTCAATTGAACATCACTACATTATAGGGGTGTTGGCAGTTATTTCCACTTTTCTAGTTGTGACCCATGGATAAAATCTTTCTTAACGATCTTCAAATCGACACTATCATCGGTATTTATGACTGGGAGCGCGAAACACTGCAAACCCTCAGCTTTGATCTAGAAATGGATTGGGACATTCGTCCTGCAGCAAAAAGTGATGATATTACACATACACTGGATTATGGTTCGATTGCTCAAACTATCGTCAGCTTTGTTGAAGCGAGTCGTTATCAACTCATTGAAACATTAGCTGAAGACTTATCTGCTTTATTGCTCAAGACCTACCCTATTCCTAAACTGAAATTAACACTGAGTAAGCCTGTTGCCTTACACGGTCAAAATATCGCTAGAATTGTTATCGAGCGTCAAAAATAATGTCTCGAAGCCAATCTGGCTACTTGCTGGGAATTGGTAGTAATATCGATCCCCATGAGAATATTAGCCAGATCATTAAGCTATTGCTCGATCACTATCCCCTACTTTCATTAAGTCGAGTGCTAGAAATCCCGCCAATTGGCATGAATAGTGATCGTGACTTTCTTAATGTTGTTGTATTTATCCCTACTGAGCATGCAGAAGTTGATTTAAAGGCTGTGTGTAATCGGATTGAAGTACAGCTTGGTCGCAATAGAAATGATCCTGAAAGAAAAACAAAAGATCGCCCAGCCGATCTAGATATTTTGACTAAAATTCAGTTTCCAGACGAAGCAGATCGTCCTGCTCATCTGATTACAGATGAATATTTTCTCTATCCATTATTAGATGAGCTCATTGCTTATCTATCAAATAAGTCTTATAGCTTGCAGCAAACAGGCATCGATATGAGTGTAGATGATTTAGCGTTTGGACAAACGGCGACCACCATCGACGGGAATACTCGCACCGGTAATAAACGGGTTATCTAATAGGCTTTTTATTGCCAAATAAACAGGTTCTGCCCCACCTTCTTTTGCTAATGGCGTTTCCGCCAACATTTGTTGCTGCACAGCTAATGAATGTTGATCGGTAAATAATACTGGGCCAGGAGCCACAGCATTCACCTTAATCTGTGGCGCAAATTTCTTTGCCATTACTAACATCATATTATGTAAGCCGGCTTTTGTTGTGCCATATATATCAAAGCGAGGTGTTGGGTTTTCTACATTAATATCGGTGATATGAATAATATCTGCAGGCTGTTCATCGCTACCCTGTAATAATTCTTTTAAACCCTGATTAATCAAAAATGGCGCCATCATATGAACATTAAAAAACTGTTCATATTGTGCTGCTGCTGCCACTAATTCTGTCGCTGTTGGCTCAAAAGAGGATGCATTATGAATCAAGCCTCTAAAGCTACTACAACGATCTTTTAACTGCGCGACAAACTGTAATATAGCGGCACTATCACTAAACTCAGCCTGTATTGTCTCAATGCCTAAATCCTCTAGGGCTTGGATTTCATCAGTATGCGTACGATAATGTGCAAGCACAGTATAACCCTGCTGATGTAAACGTGAGGCAATATGAAAGCCAATCCGACGGCCGGAGCCAGTAACTAATACTGCATTTTCTAACACTTTGGTGGCATCCTTAAAAACTATGACTATGGCTGATAAATTACCTGTACCAGACCCAATAGCGCAACAATATAGTGATCAACTATTAGATCTGATCAAAAAGAAAATAGTCGATGCTGGTGGCAAGATCGGTTTTGCCGAATATATGCAGCACTGCCTTTATGCACCTGGCTTAGGCTACTACAGCGCTGGTAGTTATAAGATTGGCGCAAAAGGTGACTTCACTACTGCACCTGAAATATCACCTCTTTTCTCTCGTACTTTAGTCCAGCATATTCAGGATGTTTTCACGCAAACTAAGCAGGCTAATATCTTAGAGTTTGGTGCTGGCAGCGGGAAAATGGCGACTGATATTTTGACTGAATTAGAGCTTAGAAAGTGTCTTCCTGAACATTACTACATTATTGAAGCAAGTGCTGACTTACGTTTAAGGCAAGAAGAGTCAATACATCTTAATATTCCACACCTTGCCGATCGTGTGATTTGGCTAGATTGCTTGCCCGAACATTTTATCGGTGTAATTCTCGCCAATGAGGTCTGTGATGCCATGCCTGTACACTACTTACACTTTAGTGAGGGTTGCGTATCAGAACGCTATGTTAAGAACTCAAACTCCGGAATGCAGTGGTGTGAAGGTGAGCTGTCGAACCCATCACTGATAAAAATCGCCGATGAACTGCAAAGCATAATTGGTGATACTGACTACCTGACAGAAGTAAACTTGGCAGCAAATGCATGGCTGTCTAGTTTGGCTAATAGCTTAGAGCAGGGCGCTATCTTTATTATCGATTATGGTCACCCTCAGGCAGAGTACTATCATCCCCAGCGCAGTCACGGCACACTGATGTGCTACTTTCAGCATCAAGGCCATGATAACCCCCTTATCCTACAAGGCCTGCAAGATATTACCGCACATGTAAACTTCACTGCCTTAGCTCAAACAGCAATAGACAATGAGCTTGATGTTGAAGGATTCCAATCTCAAGCTGATTTTCTGTTAGCGGGAGGCATTACAGAATTAGTTCCTCCACATGATGGTGTCGATGAAATAAACCAGCTTCACCTTGCTTCTGAAATAAAACAACTCACTCTACCATCGGAAATGGGAGAAAGCTTCAAGGTATTAACCCTCTCGCGAAACCTTGATCAGGTGCTTACTCGTTGTAAGTTGGGTGATCGCCGTTATAGTTTGTAACAGCCAATAAAAAAGGAGCCGAAGCTCCTTTTCATAATTATTTAAATAATTAAAAAGCTATGGTGTTACTTTTAACTCTTCAATTTGTTGTTTTAAGCGTTCTATTTCATCGCTCATTTCAAATAAAATTTCTTTAATACTGCCGACATCTTGACGTAAATTACCTGCTTCTTGCTTACTACGTGCAATATCTTCCAATAACTCTGGTGTTACAGATCCAGTGTCACCTGTTTTTCTTTCTTTTGCGGTTGCCAAGACAGTTGCAATATCAATCACAAGCCAATCAGCACGCTCTTTACCCGTTTCAGGATCAAGATATAGAGACTGCCCCGAATCTAGAGCAACTCTTATTGGCATTCTCGCTTCTGATTTACGAGTACCAGGTACTAGTGGATTAAGTCGACGATCAATTTTTTGACCTGTAGCAAGATCTTTCTCCCTGAAATCTTCATGAACAAGGCCAAACACAATATTTAAACGACCTCCGCTCATAAACAAACGTCCAGAAGTTGTTTTACGTTCCTTAGCCATCATCCCTTTATGAGCACCAATGCTAACGAAGTTAACATCTTCATTAATCACTGCTTGAGATAAACCATTAGCAATGGCCACACTCAGAATTTGCAATTCAGCCCGAGAGAACATTGGGTTTTCTACATTTTTTGAAATAAAGCTGCTTTTAGTCACATAAATAGAGCTCAATACTGTTCGAAGTTCTTCACTACTTATGCCCACTGGATGTTCATTAGCAACACCACCAGCAACATCACGATCAACGATTTTGACATACTGTAGACCTGTTTCCCACAATGTACGCCCTTCTTGCCCTGATACAATCTCAGTATCAGTCTTAGGCTTATCAGCTGCAAACATTCCACCACCACAGGCTGTTAGCCCACCAGCTAATATCATGCTGACAGCAATAACACTGCTTAATTTAACAATCTTACGCATACCTTTTCCTCTTTAATTATTCTGCTGCTGACGTAGGACTTTCAGCTTCCGCTTTTTGTTCTCTACAGAGCAATTCTTGTACTGATTGGCGTGGATCGTACCCTTCAAATAGTATTTTGCATACTTGTTCAACAATGGGCATTTCAACTCCTGCCTGCTGAGCTCGTTTTAATACTTCCCGGGCAGCATGCATTCCTTCAACTGTTTTGCCTACTTCAGCTACAGCTTGTTCTACTGTCAAACCTCGACCAATTGCTAGTCCAAGCTGGCGATTTCTACTCTGATTATCAGTACAGGTCAGTATCAAATCACCTATTCCTGCCAAACCAAACATCGTTTCAGTTTGAGCTCCCAAACTTGCTGACAAACGTAATATTTCAGCCATTCCACGAGTAATGAGTGCTGCTCTCGCATTCGCACCAAAACCTAGACCATCAGCAATACCTGCACTAATGGCTAATACATTTTTAACCGTGCCACCAATTTGCACTCCTAAGATATCATTCGTTGTATAAACGCGTAATGTAGGACTATGCAGGGCGAGGGCCAGCGCTTGATTGAAATCATCATTTAACGAAGCTGCTGTAATAGCTGTTGGTAAGTCTTTGGCCACTTCTGCAGCAAAAGAAGGCCCTGAAATAACAGCCAAGGCATGTGACTCGCCTAAAATATCAGCGGCAGTTTCATATAGAAAACGACCTGTTTCAGGTGTTAGACCTTTTGTCGCCCAACTGACAGGCGTACCCACTGGAATTAATGGTTTTATTTGTTGCAATACGTCACTAAATGCAATGCTTGGCACTGAAATTAATACATGCTTAGCACGTGATAACGCCTGCGCTAGATCGCTTACAACTTTCAATCTTTCTGGAAAAATCAGGCCTGGCAAATAACGTTCATTACTATGCGTTTCTTGCATAGCTGCCAAATGCTTCTCATCTCGCCCCCACAATAAAACTTCATTACCATTCCTAGCAATGGCAATAGCTAAAGCGGTTCCCCATGCACCCGCACCAATGACGAGTGTGGGGAATAACTGTGCGTTTTTATCTGACAAGATAAGTCAATAACACTTAGTGTGTTGTTTCTTTTGCAGCAGCAGCTTGTTGCTGAGCTTTTTCAATTTGATTCATGTACAAAGCGTCAAAGTTAACCGGTGCAAGTACTAATTGTGGGAAGCCACCTTTTAATACCACATCTGAAATCACTTCGCGTGCAAATGGGAATAATGTATTAGGGCAGTAACTACCAATTAATGGACCCATTTCTTGGTCGCTATAACCTGTTAAAGAGAAAATACCTGATTGTTTCACTTCAACTAAGAAAGCCACTTTATCAGCTACTGTCGCTGTGACTGTAACTGTAAGTGTGATTTCATGATTATCTTCATCAATACGAGAATATTCATTGCCTAATTGTAAATCTAATTGTGGCTGCCATTCATCACGGAAAATCTCTGGTGAGTTTGGTGTTTCAAAAGAGATATCTTTTGTGTAGATTTTTTGGATAACAAATCGTGCTTGCTGCTCTTCTGTTGATGCGTTTTCTTCTGCCATGATACTTCCTATAAAAGTAGTAATTAAGACTGAGCCAAAAGGCTGTCCAGTCGTTTAGATTGGTTTATGGCCACTAGATCAGTGTATCCACCAATGGCCTCATTATTTATAAATATTTGCGGCACTGTGCGCTGCCGACTTTTTTTCATCATTTCTTGGCGCTTGCCTGGATCTAAATCAACACGGATCTCTTCATACTCAACACCTTTACGATCCAATAATTGTTTAGCCATCACACAATAAGGACATATTGCAGATGAATAGATCTCAACTTTAGCCATTAGATTCTCGTTCGCTTCTAACTAAATAGGGGCAACTTGGCTTCTTTCCAAGTATTTAAACCGCCAGTTAATACATAAACGTCAGAAAAGCCTTTGCCGTGCAATTGTTTAGCAGCCGCTCGTGAGCGCTGACCACTAGCACAAATTAAAATAATTGGCTGTGAAGGATCTTTTAATGAAGAATCCTCAGCCAATTTAGACAATGGTAAACTAACAGAATCCGCAATGTGTTCTTTAGTAAACTCTGAAGACTCCCTAATATCTAAGAATAGCCCTTTTTGTTGATTTACAATCTGAATAGCCTGCGCAGTTCCAACGGGGATAATTCCCGATAGTTTGCGATTTAAAGAATCAGACATCACTAGATAAGCTAGTACGACAAAAGACGTAACTAAGATCCAATGATTAACAACAAATTCACCTACATTTTCCATATTCAACCTTTTTTACAGTCCACTAGAACAAAATACATCGCGCATCATTTCTACTAAACGCAATGTGCGCTCATCTTTTACTCGATAAAAAATGCGATTTGCATCACGTCTAGAAGCAAGAATGTCTTTATCTCTTAATTTAGCTAAATGTTGCGATACATTACTTTGTGTCGTTCCCACATAGTCAACAATATCCTGAACTGCAAGCTCTCTCTCGCCTACCGCACATAAAATTTTCAATCTAAGCGGATGTGACATCGCTTTTAATGCAAATGCTGCACGCTCAATATCGTCATCATGAGTGATCAGTTGATTATTTTCTGCTTCGGCCACAAAATTCACCAAATAGTTACATGACTGCAATTAGTCACAAAAGCCCATATAATACACGGCATTTTCCATGATTTGCATGTATTTAAATAGAATGGACATTAAATAGTGTGTTTTCTAGTTGCTTATAATGGCGCCCCAAGATAGAAGGATGATTCCATGAGCCACCCTCACCGCCCACTCGCTCTAATTATATTAGATGGCTGGGGTTACAGTGAAGATCCAAAATCCAACGCTATTTATGCGGCAAAAACACCTGTCTGGGATCACTTGTGGCAAGACTATCCCCACACATTAGTTAGCGCATCTGGCGCAGGTGTCGGGCTACCAGGAAACCAAATGGGTAACTCGGAAGTAGGGCACCTCAATATGGGGGCTGGCCGTGTTGTTTATCAAGAGTTTACTCGTGTCAGCCGTGCAATCCGTACGGGATCATTTTTTACTAACCGCACATTAACAGATGCCGTAGATAAAACATTAGAAGATGACAAGGCTGTCCATATCTTAGGTTTGTTATCACCTGGTGGCGTTCACAGTCACGAAGAACATATCCACGCTATGGTTGAATTAGCCGTTAAACGTGGCGTTAAAAAAATCTATGTTCATGCCTTTCTCGATGGTCGAGACACGCCGCCTAAAAGTGCCCTTGCATCAATCCAAGCAATGGAAGATAAGTTTCAGCAACTTGGTGGTGGGCAGTTGGCCTCGCTGATTGGTCGATTTTATGCGCTTGATCGTGATCAACGTTGGAATCGAGTCGCTAAAGCCTATCAACTCATCGCTGAAGGAGAAGGGGAGTTTCAGGCCGACGATGCTAAAACAGCACTTGAAATGGCCTATGAACGTGAAGAGACGGATGAATTTGTCAAAGCAACAGCAATCGGCAAGAAGACAATTAAAGTCGAAGAGGGCGATGCTATCGTGTTTATGAACTTTAGATCTGATCGTGCGAGAGAACTCACTAAAAGCTTTATTGAGCCGGATTTTGATCATTTTGAGCGATCTCGTCATATTAAGCTTTCAGAGTTTGTGACACTGACTGAATACAAAAAAGAATTTACTTCTCCCGTTGCTTTCCCATCAGAAAAGTTAAATAACGTACTGGGAGCTTATATTGCCTCTCTAGGTTTGCGTCAATTACGTATTGCTGAAACAGAAAAATATGCCCATGTGACCTTTTTCTTTAATGGTGGCCGAGATAAACCTTTCGAAGGCGAGGATCGTATTTTAATCCCATCTCCCAATATCACCACATACGATCAACAGCCAGCAATGAATGCGCCTGAAGTGGCCGATCAATTCGTTAAAGCAATTCACAGCAATAAATATGATGTCATTATTTGTAATTTTGCCAATGCCGATATGGTTGGACATTCTGGTAATTATGACGCCGCGATTAAAGCTGTTGAAGCACTTGATAATTGTCTCGGCCGAATATGGTCAGCCCTTAAAGAATCAGGAGGTGAAATGATTGTTACTGCTGATCATGGTAATGCAGAACTGATGCTAGATGAAAAAACGGGGCAAGCACATACGGCACATACAAGTAATCCTGTGCCATTAATTTTTGCTGGTCGTGAGGCTGAGTGTGTCGAGCAAGGAACGCTTGCTGATATAGCGCCAACCATGTTGTCTCTAATGGATTTACCCATTCCAGCTGAAATGAGCAAACACCTACTTGTCTCGCTCAAATAGGCTAATATAAAAGTCGTGTTTTTTCGTTTATCTCTCACCCTTTTATTACTCGCACAGTCTACTAGTGCGCTAGCTAAAGATGATTCGAAACAACAGTTACAAGATGTTAAATCTGAAATTCAATCTTTAAGCATTGATGTATCGAAAAATAAAGCATCAAAAACAGAATTATTCACACAGCTGAAACAACAAAGTCGTGCCGTTTCTAATCTAAATAAAACCCTATTAGAACTTGAACAAAAAATTAAGCAGCAAAATTCTGAGTTACACCAACTTGAGCGTCAATTAAAGATGCAGCAGTCATCTCATAGCGAACAACTCTCTGCACTTAATCATCAAGTTCGTACCGCTTATATTCATGGTCAACCTAGCTTTCTTAAAGTACTGCTTAACCAACATGATCCAGCGACACTCTCTCGCAGCACAAGCTATTTCCACTATTTTCATCAAGCCAGACAGCAACAATTAATTAACATTAGCAACACACTTGAGAATCTAAGCGAAGACCAGAAGACTTTATTTGCTGCACAAAAAAAGCAGCAACGACTCTATAAGCAACAAAAACAAAAGCAACTAGCCCTAAAGTCGCAAACACAGCAACGGCAAGCCACATTATCATTATTAGAGACCAAAATTACTGATCAAGATTCACGCTTGGTCTTCTTACATGAGCAAGAGAAATCACTGCGCTCATTACTCAACTCACTTAATAAGCCCGTTGTAAATAACGCTACTAATACACTTGCTATGCAGTCACCTTTTGCCAAACGAGCCGGCTCTCTGACTTGGCCAATCAAAGGAAAAATACTTGCACGCTATGGCAGTTCACGAAATCTTGGTAAACTCACGTGGCAAGGAATTTTAATTTCAGCACCTGCTGGCAATAATATTGTGGCATCTGCTCCGGGACAAATTGTTTTTGCAGATTGGTTAAGAGGATTTGGTTTACTCGTTATTATCGACCATGGTGATCAATATATGACGCTATATGGCAATAATGAAACATTGCTAAAACGAGTAGGCGATACAGTCACTACAGGTGATCTTATCGCACAAAGTGGTGACAAAGGAATCCGTCAGCATGCTGGTTTATATTATGAGATTAGACATAAAGGAAGCCCAACTAACCCGTTAAAATGGTTGAGCAAAAAAAGTTAATACAACAGAAAGCAAGATAGAAATTGCTCTCTAACTAGGAAAGAATATGAGTTTTTTTAAACGTGATTTTGGATTAATTGTAGCTGGTGCAACCTTAGGGGCGACATTGGTATTCGGGCAGATGGTGTTTGCTGATAAACCCAATGCCAAGCCAGATATTCCTTTAGATGATCTTCGTGCCTTCTCAGAAATTTTTGGTCGAATAAAAAATAATTATGTTGAATCAGTAGAAGATAAAGAGCTACTTCAAAATGCTATTCGCGGCATGTTATCTGGCCTTGACCCTCACTCAACCTATCTTGATCTGACAGATTTCAAAGAGCTCCGCGAAGGCACCTCGGGTGAGTTTGGCGGACTAGGTATTGAAGTCACCATGGAAGATGGCTTTGTTAAAGTTGTATCCCCTATTGATGACACTCCGGCGGCAAAAGCAGGCGTCCTTGCTGGCGATTTAATTATTCGCCTAGATGACACCCCTGTTAAAGGTTTAAGCTTAAGTGATGCTGTTGATATAATGAGGGGAAAACCTGATAGTAAGCTCTTACTTACCATTATTCGAGAAGGCGAAGATAAACCACTTAAAATCGAACTTATTCGCGCTATTATTAAGGTTAAAAGTGTTAAGCAAAAAATGCTTGAACCTGGCTATGGCTATATCAGAATTAGTACTTTTGCATCACGCACAGGAGCAAGCCTAAAAGAAGCAATTAGTGCGCTAAAAATTGAAAATGATGGCGCGCTGAAAGGCTTGGTACTTGATTTACGAAATAATCCTGGCGGCCTGCTTACCGCTGCGATTGAGGTTTCTGATACCTTCATAACAAAAGGGCTCATTGTCTACACCGAAGGTCGAGTCAAAGATTCAAACCAAAAATTTAATGCAAAACCAGATGATTTACTAAAAGGTGCACCGTTAATTGTGCTTGTAAATGGTGGCTCAGCTTCTGCATCTGAAATTGTTGCTGGCGCCTTGCAAGATCATAGTCGTGCAATCATTGTTGGCACTAAAACTTTTGGTAAAGGCTCGGTACAAACTGTGATGCCATTAACCAATGATACTGCGGTTAAAATGACTACTGCACGCTACTTCACACCTTCAGGTCGCTCTATCCAAGCCGAAGGTATTGTGCCTGATATTAAAATTGAGGCCGTTAAGATTTCAGCAAGGGATCAAGGCATAAATTCATTGCGTGAGCAAGATTTATCAGGTCATCTAGAAAATGGTAATGGCGATACTGAAAAAGCGGATTCCAACGACAGAGCTGATAAAACTGATAAAGCAGAAGAAGATGACAATACGCCGCTAGCAGTCAAAGATTACCCTTTATCAGAAGCCTTGAATTTACTAAAAGGCATTAACATTTTAAATCCTAGGGATAAGTAAGTACTAATGTCTACTGTACTGATTCCACTTGCTGAAGGATGTGAAGAGCTGGAAGCTGTCACCTTAATCGACTTGCTCCGACGAGCAGAGATTACGGTCATTACTGCCAGCTTAACGGAAAACACACTCATCAACGCAAGCCGTGGTGTTCGCCTAATGGCTGACACTACACTTGAGAGTGTTATCTATGATGACTTTGACATGATCATATTGCCAGGAGGCATGCCAGGCACAACTCATCTAGATGAAGATGTTCACATTCATGCACTTATTAAACGCTTACACCAGTCAGATAAGGCGATTGCCGCACTATGTGCAGCACCACTGGTATTAGCCAATATGGGCTTACTTAACGATAAAAAAGTAAGCTGCTATCCCGGTGTTCTAGCAGCTGCGGATTGGCCTGAAATTGAACTCTGTGATGAAGCGGTTGTAATAGACGGCAATATTTTAACATCTCGCGGACCGGGGACGGCCATGGACTTTGCCTTGATCATTATTGAATACCTGACTGATCAAACTACTCGAAATAGCGTGGAAGCCAGTTTAGTTCGCACCACACAATAAAAATATCTGGAAAAACTATGCCCTCAATAGATATGTCTGAACTTTCAATTTTATTAATTGAGCCATCATCAACACAACGAAAAATAATATTGTCCCATCTACAAGAAGAGGGTGTTGCTAATATTGATGGTGTTGCAACGGGTGAAGAAGCGCTTGGAATTATCACGCAATATCCTCCTGACTTGATTATCAGTGCCATGTATTTACCTGATATGACGGCAACTGATCTGCTTGGGAAGATCCGCAGTACTGACTCATTGAAAGATATCAACTTCATGCTAGTATCAAGTGAAACCAGCCTTTCAGCACTCGAGCCTATTCGTCAGGCTGGTGTCGTTGCCATCCTACCAAAACCATTTATTCATGAAGATCTTCGTCGTGCTTTACGTACGACCGTAGATTATATTGATCCAGAAGAAATGGAGCTCGAAAACTACGACATTCAGGAATTAAATGTTCTCGTTGTCGATGATAGCCTAACGGCCAGAAATCACATCAAACGGGTACTGACAAGCTTAGGAATCCAACAGATTGAAACTGCAAATAATGGTCTTGAGGCTGCACAAATTTTAAGTGGATCAGAGTTTGATTTAATTGTAACTGACCTCAACATGCCTGAAATGGATGGCCAACAACTCACCAACTTTATACGCAGTGAGATGGGCAATACTTATGTTCCTATCCTTATGGTGACAAGTGAGCATGATGAGTCTAGATTAGGTAATGTACAACAAGCAGGCGTATCAGCTATCGTTGATAAACCTTTTGAACCCCAATCTATTCGTGAAATTTTATTCCGTGTTTTGGATGAGCAAGACCAATAAGCTCTATAGCCCCATTGAATTTCAACATCAGTAAGTAACTATTTCCAAAGGAAAAATGATGAAAACAATGACTTGCAAGCAGCTCGGAGGAGCATGCGATAAAGAGTTTCATGCAAACTCTTTTGAAGAAATTGCTGGAATGAGCAAAATACATGGCATGGAAATGTTTCAGCAACAAGATCAAGCGCACCTTAAAGCAATCAGTGAAATACAAAAACTCATGCAAAAACCAGATGCGATGAAAGACTGGTTTGAAAACATGAAAAAAGAATTTGATTCCTTACCTAATGATTAATAAATAAGGCCGCACTCTTTAATTTCATTTTGAACTTGTTCAGCCAAGCTTAACTGCAGTCTTGATGTACGTTTATGCTGATTACATAGCGCACTACGAAAGCCTAAATAATCTGCACCTAAGGGCTGTAATCGATCAATATCTTCTATTCTTAATGCGCCAGCTAAACCACAAAGCATATTATTTTGATGCGTGGTCCTGACAAATGAAGCTAAGGTCAATTCATTCCAGTGATTTAGCAAATGTTGGCCATTTTTAACCGCAGTATCCACCATAACTCCCTTAAAGCCACTTTCATTTAAAACTGAAATAACATCACCTTCTGGTTGCTTATCGGCGAAGATAACAGCAATAACAGGCACTTTTAAGGTTTTAACGGTATCTTCTAAAGCGATGATGCAGTTTATTAAATCCTCATCTGGGAACAAGCCAATTTTCACATAATCAACACCAGAACTTGCCATATCAACTATTGCCGACTTGATAATGCTAGCATTCATGGGTAAATCACCAATCGTTGCACTGGTTAGACAACGTCCATTTATCATCTTCACGATCTCTGCCACTAAACCAACACTTAAGGCGCCTAATGCTCCCTTTGATGGGTCTTTCATATCTAAGATGTCGGGTAGGGCAGGCAATAAAACCTGAGCCTCCTCAAGAGACTGGACACTTGCAAGCCATTTAGTCATTATCTAAATCAATCCCAGCATCTTCAATTTTTGCCATTAACCAGTCCCATGCTTCTAACTCTCTTGGACCAGCTGTTTTTTCAATAGCAATGTTTAAATAAGCCACTTCTTGTTGAACCTTTTCTACTGGAAGCATATTTAAACGGCTGACTAGAATTGCTGCATCAATCACAGCACTTTGGGCTCGGTTAAAACCCCGAAAGGGTGCATGTGTTTGTTCACAAATAATCGCGCCTTTAAAACATGCTCTAGGGTTATCATCCTCAAAAGAAACAATTTCAAGCTCAGTGTGTGCCAAAGCTTGCTCTAAATACTGACCTTCAATTTGTGTGCAGGGCAGGGTATTCCAATTTCGGCGTCCTGTTAATGAGCCTGCAAAAACACGCACATCATCCGTATAGTTAATAGTGCATTGTCGATGACGTTTAAGGTTGTCATAGGTTGCTGATGGTTTGAACGGCTTAATTAAAAAGTGACCGCCCACTTCTGATATACCCATTGGTGCAGAATGCGCCTGTCCATTTTCAGACAGTGTAGTAACAATAACTTCATGGATTTTACTTTCAAGCTGTGCCACATTTCTTTCCTGTCGTCATTGTTGTGCCTTCTTGTTTTTGTTCTGTTAGATCTTGCTCATTTTTAGTCACAGCACAACCCCATTCTAACTCTTCATCTTGAGTATATCGCTTACCTAATTGCCATGCTATTTGTGCGCGAGCTAACTCCGCGCCTAGATAAAAGGCATGGCCGGTATCTTCTTTTAAATCTAATTGTGGATAAAACGAAAAAGGGTCGATGTCTTGCATTAAACCATCACGATTAAACATATAAATACCTTGTTCCGCGACTTTAATCCGATAGTTTGGATCTTTTATATTACTGGCAAGCTCAGCGATATCCTCGGCATTATCAGGGAAGGGCCGACGATCATGCGTAACAAGTAAGTCACCCGTAATATCGCGCGGCAAGCTACTGTCTTCACGAGCTGAAAACATCATTCTTCTTGCTACATTCGCTTGTTGAATTGCATTGCGTGCGTGTGGGCTGACTTCAGTTGCCAAGACATTGGTGATATTTAACTCAGAAATGATGCCAAATAGCAGTGCATTTATACCGCTCGTGTCAGCATCTGTTAGTTCTGTCAGATTACCGACTCCCATCATTATGGGGGCATCAGGATGTTTTCGACGTAATTCATGGTAGCGAACAATCGAATCAGTCAGGCCGAAATGTATCGGATCAAGAATAGGATCAGCAATCCATGGTCGGTTTATCTTATCCATCAACTCCATTGCACGCTCTAATGAAGCTAATGATCCCATCTCTGCAGGCACTAGAATGGGTACTGAATCTACTTCTTCGGCTAAATGATAAGTATTTTCGGTCAAGCTCAGTAGAAAGTCAGCTCCGGCTTTTCCAGCACGCCTTAAATCTTCAATTTCTAAAGAATCAACACTGACTTTAAAGCCATCCTCATGAAGGGCAACAATAGCCTCTTCTAAATGCGGGAATTTCTCTTCTGGCAAACAGCCAATATCGATGACGTTAGCACCACAATCACGATAGTATCGTGCACGTTCAATGATACTTTCAATACTTCTTTCAGGTGCATCTACTATTTCAGCAAAGATATTGACATCATAACGACTTAAATCAGCTTGTTTTCGCTCACGACCAAAAAATAAAGGCAGATCTTTCACTTCTTCAGGGCCACGGATAACGTTTACACCCAAATGTTGACTTAATGCATCCAAATCACCGCGACATCGTCCTGGCACTATAAGCTGATCGTAGCCAGCAATATCCTCTGGCTTCATACGACGAGCGATCATCTTGTCTGTCATCAAGGCAGCTACACTTAGTCCCAATTGATGCACATCATATTCGAATGGCAGCTCAGCCATGCTTTCAAGTACTTTATGTAAGCTACGCTCTGCAAGCTTACCAGTTAAAAAAAGGATGTTTTCAGCCATTATTATCAAGTTCAGCTAGACGAAGTTTTATAGCAGCTAATAGCTTTTCAGGGTTTTCAACAACGGTCGTTGCCTCAAATGAACGTAGCTTATGTGTATGTGCTAAATCAACTTCTCTAGGCCAGACTTTTACAATTCTATCTGGCGCGGGAGTGTCCATTTCAGGCTCAGTATCACATGCAAGAATAATACTTGGTATACGACACTTCCCAGCTTGCGCATAAACATTAGTCACTAAGGTGTCAGACAATCCCAATACCATTTTGGCAACGGTATTTGATGTCGCTGGCGCCACCACTAAAGTGTGATAATCACCTCGGTAAAACAAACCTACTGGCGGCGAACTAGCAGCTCGATCGTGATAGGTACGACCATCGCCATTGACGGCCTTAGGATCATGGCCATACATGCGAATAACTTCTTCACCTGCGCGGCTATAAAACAAATCAACACCATCTAAGTCACGAATAATATCCAAACATTCTTCCAGATAATGACCTGATCCTGTCACAGCCCAAGCTAGACGTGGTTTTTCTGGGGGTGATTGCATCGGTATACACCTTAATTGACATCTTAATAATACAATTTTGCCAGACTCTTTGTTTATAGTAAAAAATAAGATAGTTTCCATCTCACTTTATACGTTAGAATCACCCTATAAATTTAAAGACTTTTGGGGTCAAGATAATGGCTGATACAGCACAAACAATTCCTAAAATCGTTGTTGTTGGGGGCGGGGCAGGCGGCCTTGAACTCGTCACAAAATTAGGACGCAAACTAGGTAAAAAAGGTAAGGCTGATATCAAGTTAATTGATAATACGCATACTCATATTTGGAAGCCATTATTGCACGAAGTCGCCGCAGGAACATTAGATTCTCATGAAGATGAAATTGAATATCTTAGTCAGGCTATGTGTAGTGGCTTCCGCTTTCGCTTAGGTAAAATGGATGGTTTAGATCGCACAAAGAAAACAATCAGTGTGGCACCGACCTTTAATGACAAGGGCGAAGAGATCATCCCTCGCCGTGACTTTGACTATGACTACTTAGTCATCTCTGTTGGTAGTGTCAGCCATGACTTTGGTATTAAAGGTGTTGAACAAAACTGCTTATTCCTAGACACCACAACTCAAGCTGAAACATTCCAGTCTCAACTCTTAGAAGCTTATCTACGTGCACACACACAAGGCAAGCCTATTGATGAAGGCCAGCTGGATATTGCCATTGTTGGTGCCGGTGCAACAGGCGTTGAATTAAGCGCGCAATTACATGAAGTATCACACCTTCTTACTGCCTACGGCCTTGATGAAGTGCAGCCTACTGACGTAAAAATCAGCATTATTGAAGCTGCACCTCGCGTATTGCCTGGCTTGCCTGAAAACCTATCCACAGCAACAGAAAAAGAGCTTGGCAAGTTAGGTGTCACTTTATTTACCAATGAACGTGTTGTTGAAGTCACTAAAGACGCTATCAAAACAGAAAGTGGTAAATCTATCTCAGCAGCTATTAAAGTATGGGCTGCCGGTATTAAAGCACCTGACTTCTTAAAAGATATTGCCGGCCTAGAAACCAACTGGATGAATCAATTAGTTGTTAAACAAACCCTGCAAACAACCCTTGATGATGACATTTATGCCATTGGCGACTGCTGTGCCTGTAAATGGATTGGCGAAGATCAAAACGTCCCTCCACGAGCACAAGCAGCACATCAAATGGCGTCTTTAACTTATAAGTCTATTGCCTGCCGTATGGCTGATAAACCTATTCCTGAATATCACTACCATGACTATGGCTCACTTGTGTCTCTTGGTAAATACAGTACTGTCGGTAATATGATGGGCAACCTAAGCAAAGGTAGCTTAATGATTGAAGGCTTTATGGCCCGCATGATGTATTTATCTTTATACAAGATGCATCAAGTTGCCTTATTTGGTTTGTTCCGTGTTGGTATGTTGTCGTTATCTCATCTTTTCCGTCGTAGTGTACATCCTAAAATCAAGCTTCACTAATACGGCAAGCTACACACATAAAAAAGCCCCGTAAGGTTCAACCTTACGGGGCTTTTTATTAATTAAATCAAAGAATTACTTTAATGACATCCTCTCAGATATTCCATTCCCTGCTATTTTGTGCTTAATTACTGCAGCAAGATGAATCACAATTAAAGCAATCAGTACAAAAGCTAAACACTCATGGACTTGTGAGAAGGTTTCTCGCATTGCATTATCAGCTTCAGCTAATCGTGGTAACTCTATGCCCCAAAACTTAGTGTGATATTTACTAAACATAGATTGAGCGTATCCCGATAGCGGCATAGCAACCATCACAGCATACATTACCCCATGAACAGCCCCAGCTGCCTTCTGCTGCCATTTTGAGATAGTATCTGGCAATGCAGGTGCTTTGTGCGTTAAACGCCAGACTACGCGCAATATAATCAGCATAGCGACAGTAATCCCCATCGATTTGTGCAATAAGAAATAGAAAGCACGCACACTTTCTTCACCAGGCGGTAATTCAGACTGTTTAGGCAATTCGACCATAAACAAACCCAAAGCAATCATGCCTAAAATTATCGCTGCAATTAACCAATGCAGAATAACTTGCACTCGGTTATAGCGTGTCACATCATTTTCCATCTTTATCTCCACCTTTTTTCAACGCCTAAAAATAAAGGCCATAATAGTGATTATTATGACCTTTGTTTTTAGGAATAATTCCTAAGTCTATACCCAAAATATTAGATATCTAGATTAGTTGCCTGTAGTGCATGCTTTTCAATAAATTCACGGCGCGGTTCAACATTGTCACCCATTAAGGTATTAAATGTTTCATCAGCGACAATCGCATCTTCAATCTTAACTTGCAATAAACGACGTTTCGATGAATCCATCGTTGTTTCCCACAACTGTTCTGGGTTCATCTCGCCTAGCCCTTTATAACGTTGTACATTTTGACCACGTCTAGCCTCAGTAAGAAGCCATGCAACCGCTTGGGCAAAATCAGTAATGCTCTCACTACGTTCACCACGTTGCACATAGGCAGTATCATCAAATAAACCATTGATCTTGTCGGCAAATGTGAGAATACGTTGATATTCTGTGCTGGCAAAGAAATCACCTGGGATATGGAAATCAGTACTAATTCCGTGACGGCTGAAGCTAACATTAATGTAATGTGCTGGCTCATCATCTTTCTTCGCTACTGAAAGCTTATAACTTGTACCCGTTGGCAGATTAGCATTTAAGCGATCTTCAATGCTCGCTAACCATGGTGTCATTGCCGCTGAGTCACCAAAGTCTGGAATCGCAGCTTGATAGATTAACTGCTCTAAGAAAGCAGGGTAGTAATGACTTGATAAGCGTAAAATTACAGCTGTGACTGTTTGATACTCTTCAATCAACACAGTTAATGCATTCCCACTAATTACATCTGCAGATTCACTGGGGTGCAGTTCAGCATTGTTGAGTGCTAACTCGGTTAAGTATCGATCCATCTCTGCATCATCTTTCACATAACGCTCTTGCTTACCTTTCTTAATTTTATATAAAGGAGGCTGAGCAATATAAACATGGCCACGCTCAACGAGCTCTGGCATTTGACGATAAAAGAAAGTCAACAATAACGTTCTGATATGTGATCCATCGACATCGGCATCCGTCATAATAATGATGTGGTGATAACGTAATTTATCAGGATCATATTCATCACGACCAATACCACAGCCAAGTGCTGTAATTAAGGTTCCCACTTCGGCAGAACTAATCATCTTGTCAAAGCGAGCACGCTCTACATTTAAGATCTTTCCTTTCAAAGGTAGAATTGCTTGAGTGCGACGATCACGACCTTGTTTTGCACTTCCTCCCGCAGAATCACCCTCCACTAAGAATAACTCTGATAGGGCAGGGTCACGCTCCTGACAGTCGGCTAATTTACCGGGCAAGCCAGCAATATCTAATGCACCTTTACGTCGTGTTAATTCACGTGCTTTTCGTGCAGCATCACGTGCTCGTGCAGCATCAACCATTTTATTAGCAATCAGCTTACTATCCACTGGGTTTTCAACTAAGAAATCATGGAAATGTTCATTCACTAAGGACTCAACAATCGTTCTAACTTCTGACGAAACTAATTTATCTTTTGTTTGTGAAGAGAATTTTGGATCAGGTACTTTTACAGACAATACGGCAGTTAAACCTTCACGTGCATCATCACCACTGGTAGCTACTTTAGATTTTTTGGCTAAACCTTCTGCCTCAATGTATTGATTTAAAGTACGTGTTAATGCTGCTCTGAAACCTGCTAAATGGGTTCCGCCATCACGCTGAGGAATATTGTTAGTAAAACAGTAAATGTTTTCTTGATAAGAGTCATTCCACTGCATTGCCAACTCAACAGTGACTTCTTCTTTCTCACCATTAATACTAATAATCGCTTCATGAACAGCTGTTTTATTTTTATTTAAATGATCAACAAAGGCACTGATACCACCTTCATAATGAAAAACTTCACTCTGTTCATCACGTTCATCGGTTAATACAATCCGTACACCAGAATTTAAGAAGGCAAGTTCACGAATTCGCTTAGCTAAAATCTTGTAGTCGAATGTCATGACATTAGAAAATGTTTCTTCACTTGGCCAAAACTGAATTTTGGTACCCGTTTGATCACCGCAATCTTCACCTTCTTGAACAGGCGCATCTGGTTCACTATCCGTATAACTTTGTCTATGAACTTTTCCATGTCGGTGAATTTCAAGTGTTAGCTTTTTAGATAAAGCATTTACAACTGAAACACCTACCCCATGAAGCCCACCAGAAACTTTATATGAATTATCATCAAACTTACCACCAGCATGCAATACAGTCATGATAACTTCTGCGGCAGAGACTCCTTCTTCTTCATGAATATCTACCGGAATACCACGGCCATTATCTGAAACTGAAACTGAATCATCAGGGTGGATACGAACATTAATTTCACTACAATAGTTTGCTAATGCTTCATCAATTGAGTTATCTAATACTTCGAACACCATATGGTGTAAGCCTGTTCCATCATCTGTATCACCGATATACATGCCTGGACGTTTCCGTACAGCATCTAATCCTTTTAATACTTTAATATTCGACGAGTCGTATACGTTTTCTTCGGTTGTCATAATCTATCCATTGAAAGGTTAGGGTTTGAGCTTAGGGTGTTATTTTAACACAACAGGAGGTGAAATAATTGCACCTTGTTTCACGTGAAACACTGTTACTTTTTCATGTGATTTTAACGACATATCTGTAGCCGTTATAAATGCTTGAACAGGTAGATTTGCCAGTTCGTTTAGGACATTTTTTTGATGCTGAGTGTCTAGCTCTGAACTAATATCATCAAGTAACAATATGCTTTTTTCATGTCTAATGTGCTCAGTAATTTTTGCTTGAGCCATACATAGAGCAAGAAAAAATAGTTTCTGCTGGCCTCGTGAAAACACCTCTGCAGGGTTATGACCATTAATAGTGAATGACCAGTCAGCAGCATGACTTCCTGATCGAGTGTAGCCAAGCTGACGATCTCTATCGAGGGCATCATTAAGTGAAGCGCTTAATTCTTTATCTTTGTTCCAACCAGTGCGATATTTTATCGCAAACTTTGCACCTTGATAATCAGGACAGAGTCGCTGGAACACGTCTTCAAACTCGATTAAAAGTGTGTCTAACTGCTTACGTCTAAGCTGAGTTATTTTTTCACCATGCTCTGCCAAATGATTATCCCAGAGCTTTATCTCTTCACTTTTTTTGTGTTGGCGTAATGCTGAATTTCGTTGTTGTAATACTTTTTTATATGATTGCCAGTGGAAATTGAAGCTTGGTTCCACGTGAAACAATCCCCAATCTAGTAGTTGACGACGATAGCGTGGACCTTGCTCAAAGAATTGATGGCAATTAGCAGGTATAAACTGCAAAGGTAGCTGTATAGCAAGATCAGACAGACGTTTTAGTGGCGCACTATTGAGTCTTATCTTTAATCCTGTGTGTTGATTGTACTGGACACCAACAGGCGTATCATTCGCTATTTTCGCAATAACCTGCAGTTGTTCTTGACCAAATTGAATCGCTGATTTTAATGTGCGGGCTTTAAAAGATCGCCCTAATGCAAGCAAGTGAATAGCTTCAAGTATGCTTGTTTTTCCCGCACCATTATCCCCCAATATGAGGTTAATTCCTTTGGTAGGATGAAATGAAACTTCAGAGATATTTCGTAAATTAGAAATACTTAGTAGGCTTAGCACCAGAAGATGATCCGTAAGAGCATAATTAATACACTTACTTTACTTGAAAAGTTGAGGTGTATAAACCTAAATTATCAAGCAAGTATTTCTGGTAGTAATTTTGTAAGTACCTGTTTCTCTGACACAGTATCACCACTTAAGACAAAGCCAAGCAGGTCATCATTTTCAGCAATAAATAAGCCTTTAATTCCAAAACCAGTAGGCGAGGCTTCAAATTGCCATTCACCTTGAGCGTTTCGTGCGGGGGGAGCCGTAATAAGTGGGTAAGATGGTGTCTTAACTGCGACAGGCATTGCGGGATACTTCACCGCTGTTTCCACACCAGCAAGTGTACTGCCTAGTGCTTTAGCCGCAGCCATAATAGGTGCGATATAAAGTAAATTATGTCCTTCCACTTCAGCACAATCACCTAATGCGTAAATATTTTGATGATTTGTTTGCAAATAATCATTAGTAACAATGCCGCGATTTACATCCAAACCAGCAGCTTCTGCAAGATCAGTATTAGGACGTAATCCAACAGCGGAAATAACAATATCTACATGTAATATTTCATCGTTTGTAAGAGTCAATTCATAGCCTGCCTCAGCATGATTAATCATTGCACTAGTGGTTCCTAAGTGCCAATCTACACCCGCTTCAGCAAGTGTTACTTTCAATTCTTTAGCAATCGGCTCTGGTAATAAAGCATCCATAGGCAAGCTACTAGGCCCAATAATAGCGACTGCAGTGCCGACATTAACTAGATCATTAGCAAACTCACAACCAATTAAACCCGGGCCAATAATTGCAACCTGTTTGGCATTAGTAAGTTTGTTGCGAAAAATAGTGTAGTCGGTAAGATTATTGATGGATAGCACTTCATCAGCTGCATCACCATCAATAGGGACTCGTATTGGTTTTGCGCCTACTGCTAACACCAGTTGAGAATAGCTAAGCGTAGTGTCATCATCTAAAGTAATTGTTTGCAACTGCGAATCAATGGCCGTTACAACTGTATGAGTAATAATGTCAGCAGCTAATTTACTTGCCATTGCTACAGCATCAAACATGGCAATCTGATCTGCAGTTTTGCCCTTAGTGAGCGCATTAGATAACATCGGTTTTGGATAACTGCGACCATCATCTTCACTAATCAATACTAATGGTGACTCTGCATCTAACTTACGAAATTCACGTGCAAGCGTATAAGCAGCGACACCTGTGCCAATAATAATTACAGGATCCATAAAATGTTCTCTCATTATAAAAAGGGGAGGGCTAAAACCCTCCCCAAAATTGCTTAGACTTCTACCATTTCAAAGTCTTCTTTACCTACTCCACATTCCGGGCATTCCCAATCATCTGGAATATCATCCCAAGCGGTACCTGGGGCAATACCTTCTTCAGGTAGACCTTTGGCTTCATCATAAATAAACCCACAAACTACACATACCCATTGTTTCATTTTTTTCTCCAATTTGTATCTTGATTATATTAAAAATTATTTTGTTGAATCTAATGCATCTTGATAGTGCTGAGCATGACGCTTTTCAACTTTTGCTAAAGCTGCAAAACGTTTTTCTGCAGTGAGTAATACTTTAGCAAACATTTCAGCATGTTCCTTAGATTCTTCAATCTGTTCGTCCATTTCCGATACGGCAGCAGCATTACGCTCATCTAATGCTGTATTACGAAAAGCAGGATACATTTCTGTGTATTCATATGTTTCGCCATCAATTGCAAGCTGCAACATCTTTTCAACCGTTAAGGTATCAGTAGGAAACAATAATTGAAGGTGACCAAATGCATGGGCTGTTTCTTGTTCCGCTGTTTTCTCAAAAACTTCTGCAATATCATCGGCACCTAATGCGCGACATTGTTTTGCAAAATATAGGTATTTTCTGTTGGCCATCGATTCGCCAGCAAAGGCTGCTTCTAAATTTTGAATTGTTTGTGATACTTCATTTTGGTTCGCCATCGTTACCTTCCTCTTAAAAATAATGTCCCTGTCACTTCAGGTTGGAAACAAGTGTACGTTGTGTGTTAATTTAGATCCAACAAGTTATTACGATAGTATTAAGTGGGATTTCCGATTATGAATCTACCAACACTCCGCCAGCTACAGTATCTTACTGCTGTGGTTGAATTAAAGCACTTTGGTCATGCTGCCGAACATTGTTTTGTCACGCAATCAACGCTCAGCGCAGGAATTCAGGATCTAGAACAATCGCTAGGGGTAAGCTTGCTTGAACGAACCAACCGTAAAGTAATGCCTACGCCATTAGGCTTAGAAATATCTGATCAAGCACAAACAATATTATCACTATCTGCTGACTTAGTAGAGTTGGCACAGTCAGAGATCAATCCATTAGCAGGCCGTGTACGGATAGGAATAATACCCAGCATTAGTCCATTTTTACTACCTAAGGTATTACCTTCAATACGAGAAAACTTGCCGGACTTAGAGTTAGTATTAATAGAGGATCAATCTGAACGTTTATTGGAAAAATTAAAGTCTGCTGAGATAGATTTAGCCATTTTAGCTTTCCCATACAATATTGATGGTTTCAGCCACCGACTCTTTGCCAAAGAACAATTTTGGCTGGCATTACCGAAGAATCATCCTTTAACATCTCACACAGAGATAAGTGCAGAACAATTGCCCATTAACGACCTGCTACTGCTCTCTGAAGGACATTGCTTGCGAGAGCACGCCCTCAGTGCCTGCAAACTACCGACAACGATGCAACGTACAAGTGTTCAGGGCACAAGCTTGTACACCTTGATTGAAATGGTTGCAGGAGGCCTTGGCATCACCTTAATACCAGACATGGCTGTTAACTCAGATATGGTGAAACATGCAGATATTTGTCTACGGCCGCTCGTCTCAAAAGATAAACTACCTATGCGTGAAATAGGCTTAGTGTGGAGGCCAAGTTATAAACGTACAGAAACTCTAGAGCGCCTTGCTCAATATTTTAGCCATGCTTTAATAGACTAAATGTTATTCAGTCTTCGCATAAAAATGACGTAGTTTCAAAAATTGTGCACTAATAGTAGCGCTCGAATAGGGAGGTTTAAAACGCGCATAAACTCGCCCTTTAGGATCGACTAAAAAAATATGATGTTCTTGTTCTATTTGATAACTGCCGTCAGAGAAATCTGTTTGTAAATACAGGGCAACAAAAGCCCTCGCTAATTTATCAATCTCTGCAGCGTCATTAGCTGTGGCAGCGGTGAAATCGAAACCTTGTGATTGCAGAAATTGTACAAGCTGATCTGCTGTCTCATGCTGGCTGTCGAGACCTATCGTCAAGAATTGAAAATCGGCATTTGCGAATGAGGCGTGTAATTCGTCCATATTTTTTAAGCTTGCCTGGCAGGCAGGAAAACAGTGGCTATGCGTAAAATAGACAAAAGACCACTTATCTTCAAACCATTTGTTAGTAAGCGCTAACTTCTCGCTTGTCTCAAGTGAAAACAAGGGTAATGAAAAAGATGGGGATGCAATATAGTCCTGCATATCAATAGGTATATCACGCAAATCTTCGTGCATTAATGGTAAGCGGTTTAACCACAATACTAATAAAAAACTCACAATGATGAGATAAGTGAATAAAAAACACTTAGAATTAAGACCTTTACATCGTTTGGCCATAGATGAATTTCTCACGGATATTTTATTTAAGGCTGAATCCTACACTAAATGTGAGCCAATGAATGAGCGAGAAGCTATTTAAGTCAACAGCCATTGTCAGCATGATGACTTTTATTTCACGGATCTTGGGGTTTATTAGAGATATCGTCATTGCCCGCATGTTTGGTGCAGGTTTAGGTGCAGATGTCTTTTTTGTCGCATTCAAAATACCAAATTTTTTACGCAGACTCTTTGCTGAAGGTGCTTTTTCACAAGCATTTATTCCCGTTCTAGCTGAATACAAGCAGAGAGGGGACAAAGATCTCAAACAACTTATTGCTAATACCAGTGGCACACTTGCCAGTATATTATTTACCATCACTGCATTAGGTGTTATTGCCGCACCATTATTAATTATGGTTTTCGCCCCAGGTTTTATTGATAACCCACACAAAATTGACCTTGCTGGCGACTTGCTCAAAATCACCTTTCCCTATCTGTTCTTTATCTCTCTAACAGCATTAGCAGGATCAATACTTAATAGCTTTGGTAAGTTTGCAGTTCCGGCATTTACTCCGGTATTTCTTAATTTATCTTTAATCGGCTGTGCACTATGGTTATCACCTCAGTTAGATGAGCCAGTCACTGCCCTAGCTTGGGGAGTCTTTATAGGTGGCGTGGTTCAGCTACTATTTCAAATTCCATTCTTAATGAAGATAGGTCAGCTACCTAAACCTCAATGGGGATGGAAAGATAGTGGGGTGCAAAAAATCCTCACATTGATGATTCCTGCAATGTTTGGCGTGTCTGTTGCACAAATCAACTTATTACTCGATACATTATTGGCTTCATTTTTAGTTACAGGCAGTATTTCTTGGCTGTATTACTCTGATCGACTGGTTGAGTTTCCACTGGGTATTTTTGGCATCGCTTTATCAACAGTAATATTACCTAGCCTGTCGAAGAAACATGCCTCAGCATCAAAGGCAGAATTCTCACATACCATCGACTGGGCATTACGCTGGGTATTTATCATCGCAACACCTGCTGCAATAGGTCTGATTTGGCTTGCAGAGCCTTTATTGATGACATTGTTCCAGTATGGTGAGTTTTCGGCTGAAGACGCTCACAAAGCCTCTCTGAGCTTAATGGCTTATGGCCTAGGGTTACTACCATTTATCTTTATCAAAGTGCTTGCCCCTGGCTACTATGCTCGCCAAGACACTAAAACACCGGTCAAGATTGGCATCATCGCGATGGTGACTAATATGGTGTTGAATATTATCTTGATGATGCACTATGCTCATGTAGGTTTAGCATTGGCAACAAGCTTATCCGCCATGCTTAATGCTGCTTTGCTTTATCTCGGTTTAAGAAAGATCTGTGTCTATCAGCCTGATGCAGGGTGGGGAAGATTTCTAGTTAAGTTACTCATTCCAAACACAGTACTGCTACTTCTTCTTTTCTGGCTTACACCAGATATAACAGAATGGATTAATGGCTCTGTTTGGCAGCGCGTAACCATGTTATTTGGCTTAATTGCTGCCTCAATAGTTCTTTATTTTGTAACACTATCACTTATCGGAATCAAGCTTAAACAGTTGTTAAAGCCAGCCTCAGCAAACTAAAAATGCCTATCCAAAAACAATAACGCCAATAGCCGCAACACCCACAATAACTACTGCAACAATAAGCTTCTTTGCACCAGCTTGTAAATCAGCGGCTTTATCTTGGAGCCGCTCTGCTTTTTTATGAAGGGCCTCAGCACGCTCAAAGTGAATTTCTTGCATCTCCACTGATTTTCTTTGAATATCTATTGCTTCCTGCTGAACCTTAAGTTGTTGCTTCTGATTCTCGACAATTTGCTTTAATAACGCTGTGTCATCCATGCCAGTTCCTATTAAGAATTCAGGTTAATATTAATCTGCTTGTAAATCTGCAAATGATTGCAAAGCAATCTCTGTAGCTTGTTCAACTGTTGAAGCTAGCACATTAAAGTGGCCCATTTTACGGCCTGGACGCGCTTCTTTTTTACCGTAAAGGTGAAGTTTATTTTGCGGTTGAGACAATAAAATATCCCAATGTGGTTGGCTACTGCCCCAAACATCGCCTAGTAGGTTCATCATCACAACAGGTGATGTAAGCTCACAATTTCCAGATGGTAAACCACACAGCATGCGAACTTGTTGTTCAAACTGTGATGTTTGACAAGCATCTAAAGTGAAGTGACCGGAGTTATGTGGACGAGGAGCAATTTCATTGGCAAGAATATCGCCTTGTTTAGAAATAAAGAATTCGACAGCCATCGTACCTACATAGCCTAAGCCATCAGCAATGGTATCTGCCATTTCAATGGCTTTTTGAGCTTGTTGTTCTGGCACGCTGCTTGGTACGGTTGTGGAATGTAAAATACCATTTACATGTACGTTTTCAGCAACAGGGAAATTAGTAATATCACCAGATTGGCTTCGCGCTAATACTGTAGAGATCTCACATTCAAGATTGATTCTTTGCTCAAGAACACATTCAACTTCATTCAATGCAGTAAAGGCGGCACGTACATCATCAGCCGTTTTACATACTGCCTGACCTTTACCATCATAGCCAAAACTAGCGGCTTTAATAATGGCAGGGAATTGAAAAGAATCTGCTATTGCATCTATATCTTCCTTGCTGCGAATAGCAGCATAAGGAGCAACATTAATGCCTAATGATTCAATAAATGCTTTCTCAACCAATCTGTTCTGAGTTGAAGACAGTGCTTTTGATGAAGGGTGAACTACTATTTTGTCTTCTAAATAAGATAAAACTGTCGCGGGTATATTTTCAAATTCAGTCGTCACTGCATCACACTGTTCTGCAAGTTGAGCTAAGGCTGTTTCATCAGTATATTTTGCACAGATATGTTGATCAGCAATAATGCCTGCGGGACTATTAATATCCGGTTCCAAGACAATCACTTTATAACCCATTGTTTGAGCAGCAGTTACAAACATACGGCCCAACTGGCCGCCGCCAAGCATACCGAGAGTAGCGCCAGGTAAAATCATAATAGACTCGTCTTTAATTATTGTGGGGGTAGGGTCATTGCCAACACATTTTTGTGTTGATCTTGTCTGAACTGTTCTAATTTAGCAGCCAATTCTTTATCTGTTGTTGCTAGTTGTGCAATCGCAAACAATGCGGCATTTGCAGCACCAGCTTCACCAATGGCAAACGTTGCAACAGGAATCCCTTTTGGCATTTGAACGATAGAAAGTAAAGAATCTTGACCTTTAAGATAGCGAGATGGAACTGGAACACCTAATACAGGAATAGTCGTATTAGCTGCCAACATGCCTGGTAAATGAGCGGCACCACCAGCGCCAGCAATAATGCATGCTAGACCTTTATCTTTGGCAGTGACTGCATAGTCAGTCAATAAGTCTGGTGTGCGATGTGCTGACACAACTTTAGCTTCATAAGCCACACCAAAGGCATCTAACTGTTCAACTGCTTTTTGCATAACAGGCCAGTCACTATTACTGCCCATCACTACGCCAACTACAGGTTTATCCATGATTTATCCGTTGCTTATCTTAAAAACAACGCACCATTTTATCTAATTTGTTGAAAATAGGGAAATTTAGCCCTTAAATGAATATTTTTAACCACTCTTGAGGACACGTTTAAAGAAAATAGGGTTATGATGTGAGTTCACTTAAAGATGGAATTTAGGAGCTAAATTATAATGTCATATCCTCTTAACCCAATATCCACGATCTTATTCTGCTTATGCCTTAGTCTTTCTCTAGTGTCATGTGACAAAAGTTCAGAAAAAGCAGTTGAAAAAGCTAAACCCATCATCGAGCTGAATGATACTAATGTTAAAAAATTCACGCAGTCACTTACTATAGACTATGTAAATACTCAGAAGGCGCTAATAGATGCCTTTTATAGTCATAAAAAATCAGGCGATAGTTTTGGTTTTACTCAATTCAGAAACCACAAATGGACTCCGAACTTTGTTGAGAAGAAAGATTCTTATCAAGCCGTATTGGATAAAAATAGAGATTATATCTCTAAGGTAGGTATCAAACCGCTATTTCTTCGCTTTGAGAACTTAATCTATATCGGCATTAATTTGAAGAATGGATTATTAAATAATGATCAGGATTTAATGAAAGCAACTTTAGCCGAAGCTGCGGCTGATAAAAAGATCGTCGAGTCTTTCGCTAAATAAAACACAGTCTTGAAAAAGTCCTTTGCATGATTCACTTCCATGCAAAGGACTTAGGCATTTTGTAGATATTAATTGGCGGTATTAAGACTCAACTTTCTCAGTGTATCCACATTCCTTCTGCGGGCAAACCTTCTCTGTACCACGGCTTTTGGTCGTTTTGATCGTCAAGATTGGCCATTTACAGTCCGGACACTCTTCTTTCACAGGTTCATTCCATAAAGCGTAATCACAATCTGGATAATCAGAACATGAATAAAAGATCTTTCCACGTCGTGATTTACGAACAAGGATCTCACCTTTATTACATTGTGGACAAGTTACACCTGTATTTGTAGGCTGCTCTAATGATTCGATATGTTTACATTTTGGATAACTACTACAGCCAATAAACTTACCGTATTTACCTGTGCGGACCCATAAATCGGACTCACATTTTGGACATTTCCGATCAGCCACAACTTCAGGTTCATTGGAAGTTTCTTCACCGTTGATATTACGTGTGTAATCACATTCAGGGTAAGCGGTACAACCAATAAACCGGCCACTTCGACCAAGGCGACTTGATAATGGTTTGCCACATTTTGGACAGTCCTCACCAATATCTTCTTGCGTCACATCGCTACGCTGAACTTCTTTGTCTTTAGTTTCAACTTGCTCTTTAAATGGCCCCCAAAATTCACGTAATAATGGTACCCATTCTTTTTCACCTCGAGCTACGGCATCGAGATCATCTTCTAATTTCGCCGTAAAATCATAATCTACATATTTGGTGAAATGTTGAGCCAAGAACTTACCAACAACACGACCCACATCAGTTGGATGGAAGCGTTTTTTCTCTAATTCAACATACTCACGCTGTAATAGGGTTGAAATAATGCTGGCATAAGTTGAAGGTCGGCCAATATCATGTTCTTCTAAAGATCGAACTAAGCTTGCCTCACTAAACCGTGGTGGTGGCTCAGTAAAATGCTGCTCTGGTCGAATGACTTTCAGATCAATCACATCACCGACTTCCATCGGTGGTAATAATCGTTCATCTTTATCAGATTTAGCTACATCATCTTTACCTTCAAGATAAACACTCATAAATCCTGGGTTGACGACTGTAGAGCCATTGGCACGGAATGTATTACCGGTGCCACAACCTAAATCAACAGCCACTGTATTCATTGTGGCATGAATCATTTGGCTGGCAATCGTACGCTGCCAAATCAAGGTATAAAGCTTTAACTGGTCTGATGATAGATACTGTTTTAATAATTCTGGTGTACGAAGGATTGAGGTTGTACGTACAGCTTCATGCGCCTCTTGAGCATTTTTAGACTTGGTTTTATATACTTGAGGTTCTGAAGGAACAGAGTCCGCTCCGTATTTATCAGCAATAAAGCCACGAATCTCTTCAACCGCTTCCCCTGCTAATGAAACGGAATCTGTACGCATATAGGTAATCAAACCGACAGCACCTTCACCCGTATCAGCACCTTCATAAAGTTGCTGCGCTACACTCATGGTACGTTGAGCACCGAAACCTAGTTTACGTGAGGCTTCTTGTTGTAATGTTGACGTTGTAAATGGAGCGGCGGGGTTACGTTTACGTTGTTTTTTATCAACTTTCGTAACAAGTAATTTTCCATCTGCAGCTTTATTTAAGGTTGCAACCACTTCTGCCGATTGTGTTTCATTATTAACCGTAAATTGCTTTAGCTTATCACCTAGATAATGAGTAAGCTTGGCTTCGATGGCTTGTTTTTCAACGGCTGCATCAGCTTCAATCGTCCAGTATTCTTTAGGTATAAAAGCTTCAATCTCAAGTTCACGCTCGACAATCATTCGCAAGGCCGGGCTTTGAACACGACCCGCTGACAATCCTCGACGTACTTTTTTCCATAATAGTGGTGATAGAGTAAAACCTACAAGATAATCTAAAGCACGACGTGCTTGTTGCGCGTTAACCATATCCATTGATAATTCACGAGGGTTAGCCACAGCATCATTAACCGCTTGCTTGGTAATCTCATGAAATACAACGCGATGAGTTTGTTTATTTTTAAGTGTGCCACGTTTTTTTAATAGCTCGTATAAATGCCAAGAAATAGCTTCTCCCTCGCGATCCGGATCGGTTGCGAGATAGAGTTCATCAGCTTTTCTCATTGCTTTTGCAATCGCATCAACATGCTTACTATTTCTATCTATGACTTGATACTTCATCGCAAAGTCATTTGCAGTATCAACAGCGCCTTCTTTTGGTAATAGATCCCGTACATGGCCATATGATGCTAAGACTTCAACATCTTTACCTAAGTATTTCTTAATAGTCTTTGACTTAGCAGGAGACTCTACAATAACTAATTTTTTTACCATATCTTTAGGATATCTCTAATTAACTTTTACCAAAACAATCTCAATTTAACATCACGGCTATACACCTTAAATGCTAATGGATAACAGCTTCCAAATCTTCAAAAACTAAATCTTCCATCCACGCATAAGCTACTTCTCGACCTGGCTGATAAAACAATACCATCAACACAACCCATTTCAGCTGTTCTAAATCAATTTCGTCTGTGTCTGTATCTAACGCCATGACTCGCTCAATAACCACTTCTCGCGTGCCGGCATCTAAAACGCCAACCTGTTCTAAAAACAACAAATAGCCACGACAAGCCATATCTAGTCGCCCCATTTCTTGCTTGCTATAGAAACGTAAAGCTAAGTCGACTTGTTTGTTTGTCTCTAGACTATCTTCTGATACTACCGTCATGCTTTCCAACCAATCAAAGGCTTTATTGACCTCTAATTGCTGAAAACCAACACGCTCGAGCTCTGTTTCTATCGTGTCTTTGTCCGGCTTGTTGACATCATCTGTATCAATATAATTCTCAAACAAATACAGTAATACATCAATTACATTTTCTTTCATTGTGTTCCTTGATTACCTGTCCGGACATATCGTCCACCAGCTAATGATTCAATCTGGCCTTGTAACTCTAATAATAACAGCATGGATGAAACGACATCAGCCGTCAATCCACTGCGTTCAATCAAACTGTCTATTTGTATAGGATCATAGCCCATGTGCTCAAATAAGACTTGATAATCACTATCTGCATCTTGCGCTAATTCTTCTCGCTCTTCAATACTATCAAAAGTAAGCTGAAAACCCGCCAAGGCGCCTAATTCTTCTAAAACATCATCAGCCTTTTCAACCAGTTTTGCCCCTTCACGAATCAACTGATGGCAACCACGAGCCAATGGGTTGTGAATAGAGCCTGGAATAGCAAATACTTCCCGACCTTGCTCCAAAGCCATTCGCGCTGTAATTAAGGAGCCACTACGTACAGCGGCTTCAACCACCAGTGTTCCTAACGATAGGCCACTAATAATTCGGTTACGTCTTGGAAAATTTTCCGCTCGCGGTGCTGTGCCTAATGAAAACTCCGACACTAATGCCCCTGTTAACGCTATATCGTGTGCTAACTCCCTATGTTTAGCGGGATAAACACGATCAAGTCCAGTACCAATTACCGCAATAGTTTTACCTTGTACAGCTAAAGCACCTTGGTGTGCTGCAGCATCAATACCCATTGCTAAACCACTGGTAATGGTTAAACCACCTTCAGCCATATATCGAGAAAACTCATAACACGTGTCACGCCCAGAAGCAGATGGATTTCGGCTGCCTACCAAGGCAATCTGCCATTGAGACAATAAATCTACATCCCCTTGCACGAATAACAAGCTTGGAGGATCTGGTATTTGTTTAAGCAATTCAGGATAACGCGGATCTTCCAGCGTCACTATGTGACGATCTGACCCAGAAAACCATTCCAAGTCCTGCTCAACATGATCCCAGTCAGGATTTAATAAGGCAGTCCGAGTTCGCTCAGAAATACCTTGGGCTGTTTTTGGACTGGCAAATAAGTCTTCAAGATTATCAAATTGAGCCAATAATCTAGCAAAGGTTTTGGGTCCAACTCCTGGCGTGTGGTGCAATGCCAACCAATATGCTAGGGAGCGCTGCTCTCCGGCAAACCTATTCAAGGTTCCTTATTCCGCAGAACTCACTTTATCATTTACATGAATTGCTTTAGTTGCTTTCATTACAATGGCGTAACTTACTTTTTCAAAAGCCTTAAATACCATCGCTACACCGGCGTATTCATCTGGTAACTTAACAGTTTCATTTCGGTCAGCGCCGTTATTATGAGTGTTAAAGTAAGTCTCATCTTCTCGTCCAGAAAGGACTGGATCAATCACTGTTTCACCCGTTCGATAAACTGAAAGCACATGACCTACTTCTAGCCCTTCTCTAACACCACGATTCAAAACGACAATTTGATACTGCCCTACTTGAGAGACACCATTAAATACTGAAATGATCTGGCCATTCACTGCTTGTTCAGGTGAACGAGGGAAAAAATTCATCTCATAATCATCTTCTACAACAGGTAGCAATCTATCTCCCACCAATACTTCACGAGTTGTTTCTCGTAATGCTAATGTTGCAGGATCTGCCATAGCAGAAACGACGGCATGACCTTTATAAATAGCTTCATAGCCGAGCACTTCATCTGTTTCAGGATCGTGGTATACACGGCCAGCTAAGAATACGCTGAAATGTTTACCTTGCTCTTTATCTAGTCCTCGCGCATAAACACTATCGCCTGCACCAGAAATCAAACGTTCTTCTGAACCGGCAACAATATATGGCGCAGCACTTAATGCGCCTTCATCAAGCACTTGTGGCCGAGTTAAAAACGCTCTAATCTCATCAAGAGGAATAGTTGGAATGGCCCTTTCTAATTCAATCTCGCGAACTTCTGGTGACATCTTGTATGCTGTAGAACCTCTAGTTAGCTCTAATACGGGACGACCATCGCGATAAACCAAGGTCAGTAAATCACCAGGATAAATAAGATGTGGGTTTTTAATATAGGAGTTAACGCTCCACAATTCAGGCCAATGCCATGGGTATTTCAAAAAGCGACCCGAGATATCCCATAAAGTATCACCTCGAACAACCTCATATTGCTGAGGATGATCTGGGTTTAACTCTATGTTAGCAGCAGCTAAAGGTAGACTAAATAATAAAAATAACAGGCTTAAATAGACACGACGCATCATCAAATATCCTCACAGGCATCCAAGCAATACTACCTAAATTTTTTCAATTTAAGCAGCGAATAAACTACAGTTTGGTATAAGCGTGACTACTAATCAAGTTATTCGACAAAAAATCGTGAGCTAATAGCCATTTGGCTTCGGCTTATTAATAGTATAAAGTGAAACTTATTAACGCTTAACTCATCTAAATTAAATGGAGAATAACCATGAAACATCTTGCCTATGCCTTGTTTGGCCTAACAACTTTATTCAGCGCCCAAAGTGTACTTGCCGGCGACGCAGCCGCAGGAAAAGCAAAGGCTGCACTTTGCGCCTCTTGCCATGGTGCGAATGGTGTTGCGCTAATGCCAGCTTATCCAAACCTTGCGGGTCAAAATGAACCTTACCTTGTTTCATCATTAAAGGCTTATCGCGACAAACAACGTAATGGCGGCATGGCGGCAATCATGCAGATGCAAGCTGCAAACTTATCTGATGAAGATATTGATAACATTGCAGCTCACTTTGCTAGCTTAAAATAAGCATTAGAAATTCAGCTATAAATTAAGGCGGCCAATGGGTCGCCTTTTTTTGTACCCATATTACTTCAAAGTGAAGTTTTTCAAGGCAACGATAGGAAGCCAATACAAGGCGTAATCTGCAGGTAATGGCTAGCCCTTATCAAACATTACAACACCGAATTGGTTTTCTAGTCTTTGGTTTGAACTCTGTACTTTGAAGTGGCACGGGTATATATCTAGTCAAAAAATTTCTCATCTTCCGGTTACCGCTTTACAATATAGATCCAAATTACTTTCAGGATGACTCTTTTTCACCATGGCGCTACTTAACATTCTCCACTTCCCCGATCCTCGCCTGCGCAAAAAGGCGACACCAATAAAAGAAGTGACAGATACAATTCGTCAACTTGCTGATGATATGCTAGAAACAATGTATGACGCTCCGGGCGTTGGCCTCGCCGCTATCCAAGTCAACATTCAAAAACGAATTATTGTTATCGATACATCTGAAGATAAGTCGACTCCCTTAGTTCTTATTAATCCAGAAATCATTGATAAGCAAGGAGAGCGTGAACATGAAGAGGGCTGCCTTTCTGTGCCCGAGGCATATGAAATCGTCACGCGCGCAGATACTGTTCGAGTCAAAGCACTGGATCGAGATGGAAAACCTTTTGAATTAGATGCTGACGAACTGCTTGCAACCTGCATTCAACATGAAATAGATCATCTTGATGGTAAGTTATTCGTTGACTACCTTAGTAATCTGAAACGCCAACGTATTAAAAAGCGCCTCGAAAAACAACAAAAACAAAAGAATTAATCCGACGATGCGAATTATTTTTGCTGGTACACCTGAGTTTTCTGCTGAAACACTTCAGGCTTTACTCACAACTGAACATGAAATTTGTGCTGTCTACACGCAACCCGATCGCCCATCCGGTCGAGGTCGTAAATTAACGGCAAGCCCTGTCAAGCTACTTGCCCAAGAACATCATATTCCTGTCGAGCAGCCCATCAACTTTAAAGAAGATGAGGCCAAACAATCACTCTTTGATTATCAAGCTGATCTGATGATTGTGGTCGCCTATGGTTTACTTTTACCTCAAGACATCTTGGATGCACCCAAACTTGGCTGTATTAATATTCATGCCTCCTTACTGCCTCGTTGGCGTGGAGCAGCACCAATACAAAGAGCGATCCTTGCGGGTGACAAAGAAACGGGGGTTTGTATTATGCAAATGGAGGCGGGGTTAGATACTGGCCCTGTTTTGTCTCGCTCAACATGCCCAATCCATAATGATGATACAGCGCAAATACTGCATGACAAACTTGCTGAGCTTGGTGCGAACACCTTATTAGAAACCCTGGAAAGTCTTCCTGCTCTTCAATCTAAGGCTCAGTCTCAAGACGATAGTTTGAGTAATTATGCAAAAAAACTACTTAAGTCAGAAGCCAATATTGACTGGCAACAGTCAGCTGTCGACATCAACCGTCAAGTGCATGGCTTTAATCCATGGCCGGTCGCCCAGACAAGCTGGCAAGATAAAGTATTTCGCATTTGGCTTACTTCGATAGTCGATGTATCAACTACAGCATCAGCAGGAGAAGTTATTGCTGTTAACCGAGATGGAATTGATGTTGCCACCGGGCAAGGCGTGTTACGCTTAAAGCAAATACAAATCCCAGGAAAGAAAGCGATGGCTGTTGCAGATTTTCTAAATGCCAACACCTTAAATATAGGCGAACATCTTGGCTAGACAACAAAAACAGAGTGCACGTGCCACCGCTGCCCGCGTGATTGCCGAGGTTGTTCAGAAGAAACACTCACTCAATGCGGTGTTAAATACGGCATTGCCATTATTACCAGAAAACGAACGCAGTCTATGCCAACAGCTTTGTTATGGTGTCTTACGCTGGCACCCACAACTAGATGCGATCAGTCAGCAATTATTATCCAAATCATTAAAAGCTAAAGATGCTGATATCGCAGCATTACTACTCTGCGGCCTCTATCAACTCCGTGACTTACGCATTCCATCCCATGCGGCAATATCAGAAACGGTTAATGCGACAAAGACGCTTGGCAAGCAATGGGCGAAAGGCCTCATTAATGCCAGTTTGCGAAACTATCAACGCCAACAAGAAGATATTGAGACTAAATTACAGCAAACAGATTCATCGCTGTATGCTCACCCTGATTGGCTAATAGAAAGCTTTAAACAAGACTGGCCCGATAGTTGGCAAGCAATCCTCAATGCAAGCAATAAACAGCCGCCAATGATGTTACGCATCAACCAGCAAAAAGGGACTCGACAAGATTATCTCGCTCGACTTGTTGATGCTGAGATTCCTGCAAATGAAGTCAGTGCTACTCCCGAAGGAATATTGCTAGAAAAACCTTGTGACGTTTATCAGCTACCTGGATTTATACAGGGTGATGTCTCGGTACAGGATGGAGCGGCTCAACAAGTGGCGAGCTTGCTAGATTTAAAGCCGGGCCTGCGTATTCTCGATGCCTGTGCTGCGCCTGGCGGGAAGACCTGCCATATTTTAGAACACGCCCCAGATAATGAAGTGATCGCGCTTGATATCGCTGCTAAGCGCTTATTACAAATAGAACAAAACACCGACCGTCTACATCTTAAAGCAACATTAATTGCATCTGATGCTGCAGATACTGATAATTGGTGGGACGGCACCTTATTCGATCGCATTTTAATTGATGCACCCTGTTCTGGAACCGGTGTTATTCGCCGACATCCTGACATCAAACTATTAAGACGAGCAGATGACATTGCCTCTTTAGCAGAGCAACAGCAACATTTACTCAATACACTTTGGCCTCTTCTTAAGCCTAATGGACTATTGGTTTACACCACTTGTTCAGCACTGAAACAAGAAAATGAACAGCAAATTGCCAGCTTCTTACAACAACACCCCGAAGCAGAAGAAGTAGAAGCATCCACTGCGCCGGCACAAAGACGCCCCTTTGGCTATCAACGCCTGCCTGGGGATGATGATTTAGATGGTTTTTATTATGCCCGCCTCCGTCATCGTTAAAATAAAAATACTCTTTTGCCTGTTACTGTTTAGCGCCACAGTACAGTCAAAGACGTTTGAAGTAAGCTCAGCGCATATCAAACACATAGGTAACGGCTATATTCTTAATGCAAAAATAGAGTACCCACTGACCCCAAGAGTCTTGGAAGCCATAGACAATGGCGTTCCCATTATTTTTATCCAACAATTTGAACTTATAAAATCAACACCCTTGCTAGGAAATTACTGGCAATGGACTGAAACTCTATGGTCTACCGATATTCGTCATGAAATTCGCTACCACGCCTTGTCACAGCAATATATATTGCACGCCATTGATACCAATACCCAGCGTAACTTTCCAACATTAAGAGCCACTCTTCAGGCGCTTGGTCAAATTAAAGATCTAAACCTGCCTCCAGAATATTTTGAAAAAACAGAGAACTTAGTATTTAGATTACGTAGTGACATTGATTTATATGCACTGCCTACACCAATGCGACCAGGCGCCCTGATCTCAAGTAAATGGCAACTGACAAGCCCGTGGCTAGAAGCACAATGGGATTAACCCTAATAAAACGCCTACGTTCAGGTGTCACGCCTTATCTTTTATTAGGCCTAGCCTTGCTGGCTTTAGCTTATTTACTCAGCGCCGCCACACAAGACAGCTCCCGTCTGAATGATTTATTTTTACTTATCTTTGGCTTGGGCATTGCCATTCTTGCTCTCCTCGTCGCCATTCTGAGTCGAAGCTTATTTCGACTTTACCGTGATTTCAAATCTAAAAAAGAAGGTGCTCGACTCACGCTTCGCCTTGTAAGTTTATTTGCTCTACTTATCCTCGTATCTACTACCATTGTATATAGCTTCTCTATCCACTTTTTACATCGAGGCATCAACAGCTGGTTTGATGTCAAAGTCGAACAAGCGCTCAATGATTCTCTAGAATTAAGCCGCACTGCATTTGGTATTCGCATGAGAACGCTACTAAGACAAACACGCATGATGACAGGCCTATTAAGTGAACTGCCAGAAAGAGACCTCAATCACAATATACGAGAGTTGACGCAATTAAGCGGGGCTATTGAACTTAGTTTATGGACTATGGGTGGCCAGTTAATCACCACTAGCTTTGAGAACCCTGAACTCATCATTCCTAGCCGCCCCAATGAGGCGATCTTTCATCAACTAGAACAAAAGGAAGATTATATTGGCCTAGATCCGGACCATGACAATCTACAACTTAGGGCTGCGGTTCGTTTACCGATCAAAAAAGCTTCCCAAGAAGAACGCTTTTTACAAGTCATCTTTCCGGTTAATACACACCTAAGTTCTCTGGGTAAAACGGTACAAAATGCCTACACAGACTATAAAGAACTCAGCTATCTGCGTAAGCCACTGATTACCATATTTACACTGACCCTTAGTTTAATAGTATTGCTGACCTTACTTGCCTCCATCTGGTTTGCCATTTGGATTTCTCGTCGAATTGTTCAACCATTACAAGAGCTTGCGGCGGGTACTCAGGCTGTTGCATCTGGTAATTACAATACCAAGCTCAGTAGTGCTTCAGGTCACGATGAGATAGGTTTTTTAGTTCGCTCATTCAACCAAATGACTCAACGTTTAACGCAAGCGCGTCATGCCACTCAAAACAGTCATCGCCAATTAGAGCAACAAACAAACTACCTCTCTGCTGTACTGGGCAGCCTTTCTAGTGGCGTTATCACTATTGATCCTCAGCGAAACTTACGCACAGCTAATGTTACTAGTAGCAAAATCCTACACATTAACTTACAGCAAAAATTAGAAAGCAAAATCGATAAGCTAGGGGAAAATCATGCTTATATTCTCCCTCTCACTCACCTTATCGAGCAGCACTTAAATCAGGGAGGTAACTGGCAACAACAAGTTGAGTTACAATACAAAAAAGGCCTGCAAACACTAATGTGTAAAGGTACGATACTGCCTAATCATTCTGGCTGGGTAATTGTTTTTGATGATGTCACCACCTTGCTACAAGCACAAAGAAATGCCGCATGGGGCGAAGTCGCAAAACGTTTGGCTCACGAAATAAAAAACCCATTAACTCCCATCCAATTATCAGCTGACCGCTTGCAACATAAATATTTGCCTTTATTACCTGAAGAGCAAACTCATACTTTAACCAAGCTAACAAACACCATTATTAGCCAAGTTGAAGCCATGAAAGAAATGGTCAATGATTTTTCAGACTATGCTCGCAACCCTGGCTTACAATGCCAACCACAAGCTATCGGTGAGCTTGTTCGGGAAGTACTCGCACTTTACCAAAGCAATGCCAGTCACAATTTCACGCTTATCAGTGAGCCTGAGGAAATCACACTTAATATTGATAGCACACGAATCAGACAAGTACTGCACAACCTATTTAAAAACGCTATCGAGGCCAGTGAAGAAGCACAGTTAGCCGTCGACATCACACTCAGCTACCAGCGATTAAATATTGATGAACAACAGTGGCTAGAAATAAGTCTATCGGATCATGGGCCAGGCATTCCTGATGATATGGTCAATACACTTTTTGAACCTTATGCCACCAATAAGACAAAGGGAACCGGACTTGGTCTGGCCATTGTCAAAAAGATAATAGAAGAACATCATGGAGATGTATGGGCAGAAAACACCGATCCTACTGGTGCATGTATAATTATTAGATTACCGTTAGAGGAAGCCACACCTTGAACAATGAGAAACCCCTTATTCTAGTTGTTGATGATGAGCCAGATATTCGTGAGCTCATTAAAGATATCCTTGTAGATGAAGGTTATAAAGTGTCTGTTGCAGGAAATGGAGAGGAGGCACGAACAGCATTCTCAACTCAAAACCCAGGCCTAACCCTATTAGATATTTGGATGCCAGATGTCGACGGAATAAGCCTGCTTAAAGAGTTCAAACAACATGATGCTAACGCCAGTGTTGTCATGATGTCAGGTCACGGTACCATTGAGACTGCTGTAGAAGCTACCCGCCTCGGTGCAAGTGATTTTATTGAAAAGCCCCTCTCTATGGCCAAGTTATTAAGAGGCATTGAGCTCGCACTAGAAAACCAAAGTAAACATGTCGCTCTTCAACAGCTATATAGTCAAGAGCCTGTTGGCAAAAGTAGTCAGATCACCCTATTACGTGAGCAATCTCAACGTGTCGCTCAACATGAAATGCCAACCCTATTACAAGGTGAAGATGGCTCTGGAAAACACTGCTTTGCGCATTATCTGCATAGCCTTGGTCAATACTCTGAAGGAAAGTTTATTGAACTTACAGCTGAAAGCTTCCCCTCAGACAGCCTTAAATTAACGTCAATTGCTGAAAATAACTGCCTATTTATTAATGATGTCGCATTATTATCAGAATCATCCCAAGCATTACTCTCTCATCTTTTAGATAATCAGAAACTCAGCCATTGTCAGCTTATTTTTGCTACTCAACACTCTCTAGAAACAGCAATAAGTCAGGGTACTTTTTTAGAAGGCCTGCTCTACCAAATCAATAGTATAACTCTGGCAATTCCGGCTCTGAGAAACCATGTTGAAGATATTCCTGAATTAGTACAACACTTTGTCGATGAGCAAACATCTAACGCTGACTTACCCTACCGACATATTACTGTCGCAGCACAGAATCGGCTTCGCAACTATTCATGGCCGGGTAATATTTTAGAACTGAGAAATGTTATCCAACGACTGCTTGTTTTAAGCGAGTCTGAAGATATTGATGTCGCAGATGTTGATAGCGCTCTACAAATAATGTATGAACAAACAGGCCCACTTGGAGATGCAGCGGGTATCAATTATGATCTGCCTCTACGTGAAGCTAGAGAGCAGTTTGAGCGCCTTTATCTTTTACACAAATTACAAGAAACAGATGGCAATGTAGGTAAAGCAGCAAAATTAGCAGGGATGGAGCGTACGCACTTATATCGAAAGTTGCGGACATTAGGTATCGATAGCAAACATATTTGAAGTTGAGGCGATAAGATGAAGGTTCTTATTATTGGTGCAGGGCAAGTTGGCTCATCGGTTGCGGCAACACTAGCTCGTGAAGATGATGATGTCACTGTCGTTGATGAAATTAATGAATTACTAGTTAAACTACAAGACCACTATGATATCCGCACAGTTCATGGCCGCGGTTCTCACCCTGATATTTTAGCTCGTGCTGGCGCTGAAGATGCGGATATTGTTCTAGCGGTCACCAATAATGATGAAACCAACATTATTGCCTGTCAGATTTGCCATAATTTATATAAAACACCGACTAAAATTGCTCGCATCCGTAATAACTCATATTTAACTCAACCAGAGTTATTCAACACGCCTGAATCAACCATCATAGATATGTTCATTAGTCCTGAGCAAATCGTGACAGATTATATTAGACAATTGATCAATCACCCCAACGCCCTACAGGTTCTCGACTTTGCTGGAGGCAAAGTACAGCTTGTTGCCGTAAAAGCATTTCATGGTGGACCACTTGTTGGTAACCCTTTATCAGAGTTGCGTCAGCACATTCCAAAAACAGATACACGTGTAGCCGCTATTTTTAGAAATGGCTACCCGATTATTCCACATCACGATACGGTTATAGAAGCAGATGACGAGGTATTCTTCATTGCTGCAAGTAAAGATATCCTTTCAGTCATGGGAGAGTTGCGTCGCCTAGATAAACCTTATAAACGCATTATGTTGGCCGGTGGAGGTCAGATTGGCTCAAGATTAGCCAAAGCCCTAGAAAATGATTATCACGTCAAATTGATTGAAGCCAATCCTACACGAGCTGACTTTTTATCAGAGGATCTTGAGAATACTATTGTCTTACTAGGTGACGTCGCCAATGAAGAACTACTCAAAGAAGAAGATATCGACAATATTGACTTGTTTTGTGCCCTGACCAATGATGATGAAGCGAATATTCTGTCGGCAATGCTCGCTAAACGATTAGGTGCTCGAAAAGTATTATCACTGATTAACCGAGCAGCCTATGTTGATCTTATTGAAAGTGGCACTGTTGATATTGCCTTATCGCCACAACAAGCCACCATTGGTAGTCTGTTAGCACATATTCGCCGAGGCGATATTGTTGCCGTACATTCCTTACGACGTGGTGCAGCTGAAGCATTAGAAGCCATTGCCCACGGTGATAAAAAATCCTCACTTGTTGTCGGCCGCCGCATTGATGAAATTAACCTACCTCCGGGCACAACCATTGGCGCCATTGTCCGCGGCGATGAAGTCATCATTACCCACCATGACACCGTGATTGAATCAGAAGATCACGTCATACTCTTCCTCATCCACAAAAAATATATCACTGAAGTTGAGCGCTTATTCCAAGTGGACTTTAGCTTCTTCTAAATGGAATCATCACTACAACATCACTTTCTTATTGCAATGCCCTCTATGGCTGATTCATTCTTTTATCGTTCTGTTGTTTATATTTGTGAACATGATGAGCAGGGTGCAATGGGCATAATTATTAACCGACCAACACATGTGATGTTAACGGAATTATTGAGTCATTTAGAAATTGATAATAATGAAGCAGGCCCCAGAACGACCCCTGTCTTATTTGGAGGTCCGGTACAAAAAGGGCAGGGTATGGTCATTCATAACAGTCATGCTCCATGGAAAACATCGATGCAACTTTCAACAGATCTTTTCTTGACTACCTCAACTGATATTTTAGAAACCATTGGCTCAGATAAGGGACCTAAAAATTCCATCGTGACGCTTGGTTATTCTGGCTGGGAAGCAGGCCAACTTGAGCAAGAAATCGCTGACAACAGCTGGCTAACGGTAATTGCAAATGACGATATATTATTCCATACTCCCGCCGAACAACGCTGGCATGCTGCAGCAAAATCACTCGGTGTTGATATCAATCTAATGTCACATTCAGTAGGCCATGCATGAGTACACCGCGTACACTTCTTGGCTTTGATTATGGCCTAAAAAATATTGGCGTTGCAGTCGGTCAAGAACTTACTCGAACCGCCAGCCCACTGACGGTCATCAAAGCACGAGATGGAATTCCTAACTGGGATGATATTCAAACATTGCTAGATGAATGGAAGCCACAAGCGCTTATTGTAGGCTTACCTCTTAATATGGATGGTTCCGAACAAGCAATGACAAAGGCATCACGAAAATTTGGCAACCGCCTTAATGGTCGCTTCCAAATTCCGGTTGAATGGCAAGATGAACGGCTAACAACATTCGAAGCGCTAGAACAATTAGGAATTCATAGTAAACTAGATGCTAAACAGCGCGAAGATGTGGATCGCATCTCCGCCCAACTTATCCTTCAATCATGGTTGAACGAACAATGACAACACCCACTGACATTCAAGCCTTATTAAGCACAATGGCTGATGAGATTCGCCAACAACTCGGTGACAAAAAACCACTGCTTGTTGGTATTCATACAGGAGGCATATGGGTTGCTAAGGCACTTTCAGATTTGCTGGGCGCAGAATTCTTTGATGCACCACTCGGCACCTTAAATATTGCTTATTACCGTGATGATTTCACTCGAATTGGCATGCATCCACAGGTTGCCCCATCCGACCTACCATTTAGTGTTGATGACCGTCATTTATTATTAGTGGATGATGTATTACACAGTGGCCGCACTGTTCGCGCAGCACTTAATGAACTATTTGATTATGGTCGCCCAGCGAGTGTGACATTAGCCGTATTAATCGAACGTGAAGAAGGCCATGAGCTACCTATCCATGCTGATATTATTGGCCAATCTGTTAGCTTATCGACTAATCAGCAAATTAAACTGACAAATAATGATGGCCTCCAGCTCGAAATCATTTCTAATGGGAGTCACGAATGACCAACAATCAACTGACTGAAAGTGGTCGTTTACGACATTTCTTAACCATTGAAGGCCTCAAACGCCCACTGCTAACAGAGATAATGGATCGTGCAGAGCAATTTTCTAGCATCTCACACCAACAGGTTAAAAAAGTCCCATTACTTCGCGGCAAGACCATTGTTAATCTATTCTTTGAAAATAGTACCCGCACCCGAACAACTTTTGAACTAGCTGCTAAACGACTGTCTGCCGATGTGATGAACCTTAATATCAATACCTCAGCTACATCAAAAGGTGAAAGCCTGCTAGATACACTACACAACCTAGAATCCATGCAAAGTGATATGTTTGTCGTGCGTCATAATCAAAGTGGTGCAGCAGAATTTATAGCCCAACATGTTGCACCTCATGTCAGCGTAATCAATGCCGGTGATGGCTGTCATGCCCATCCAACGCAAGCTATGTTGGACATGTTTACCATTCGCCGCCACAAACAACACTTTCCGGACTTACGCGTAGCGATTGTTGGCGATATATTACACTCACGTGTTGCGCGCTCTCAGATTCAAGCACTTGCTATTCTCGGAGTCGGCGAAATTAGAGTCATTGCTCCCAAAACACTATTACCAACAGACTGTCAGTCGCTTGGCGTCCATGTCTATCATGATATGGAAGAAGGGCTACAAGATGTAGATGTTGTCATTATGCTTCGCCTTCAACACGAACGTATGCAAGGAGCACTGCTTCCTAGTGCTCGCGAATACTATAAAAGTTATGGCCTAACGGAAGAAAAACTACGCCTTGCTAAACCTGATGCCATTGTTATGCATCCCGGGCCAATCAACCGAGGTGTTGAAATTGCATCAACGGTTGCCGACGGGCCACAATCCGTGATCTTAGAACAGGTAACTCATGGTATCGCGGTCCGAATGGCAGTGATGTCTATGACTCTCGGATCACAACAAGAACAAGAGGGCCAAGCATGAAACTTCGCATAACAAATGGTCGGCTTATCGATCCTGCTAGCCAACTTGATGCCCAACTAGATATTTTTATCAATAATGGAAAAATTGTTGCGATTGCTGACCACCTCGATAACTTTACTGCGGATCAAACTATTGATGCCACTGGCCACATTGTCTGCCCAGGTCTTATTGACTTAAGTGCCCGCCTCAGAGAACCAGGCCAAGAACAAGCGGCTACGATTGACAGTGAAACACGTGCAGCTGTTAAAGGTGGCATTACAACACTCTGTGTGCCTCCTGATACAGCACCCGTTATCGATACACCCGCCGTCATCGAACTGATTGAAGACAGGGCTAAGAAAGCAGGAAGAACAATGGTATTAACCGTTGGCGCCCTGACCCAAAACCTTGAAGGTGAGTATTTAAGTGAAATGCTGGCCTTAAAAGAAGCAGGCTGCATTGCTATCAGTAATGGACTCAATCCGATTAAAAATACTCTGATACAACGCCGAGCAATGGAATATGCTGCGACACTTGATCTAACGCTTTTTATCAATGCTTCTGATCCTTGGCTTGCCTCTCAAGGCTGTGCTCATGAAGGTTTAGTCAGTACTCGATTAGGGCTTGGCGGCATTCCTGAAGAAGCAGAAACAACAGCCGTTGCGCGTGATCTGCTCTTAATCGAAAAAACAGGAGTACGCGCTCACTTTCATAATATATCAACAGCGAAAGCGGTAGATATGATTCGGGAAGCACAAGGAAAAGGCATAAATATCACAGCAGATGTTAGTGCCCATCACTTACATCTCAGTGAGCATGATATTGGCAACTACGATAGTTTAAGTCATGTTCTTCCACCACTACGTAGTACGCGCGACCGTGAACAATTACAGCAAGCAGTACGAGAAGGTGTCATCTCGGCAATCTCATCACATCATCAACCACTAGATAACGATGCCAAACTTGGTCCTTTTGCTGAAACAGCGCCCGGCATTTCAGGACTTGAAACTTTATTGTCACTAACACTCAAACTAGTAGATGATGACGAACTTAGTTTAGAGCAAGCTATTGCAAGCCTAACGTGCCAACCTGCTAACATCTTAGGCATTGAAGCAGGCCAACTCAAAGTGGGAGCACAAGCTGATATTTGTATTATCAATCCAGATGCTCATCATGAATGTAAACCTGAACACTTTGCTAGTGCGGGCAAGAACAGTCCTTTTGCTGGCTGGTTATTCAACAATGAAGTTCAAGCCACTTTATTCAGCGGAAATATCGTCTATCAAAAGGGATAAAAAGCCCCATCATGATATCTAATTTGAATATAAAAAATCTAAAGGTAACTGGTCAATGAAGAATACCAGTGACTTTACTAAACACTGCTTACTGTAGGCCCAAAATGACAAAAATAAAACTATATGCGCTCGATTTCGATGGTGTGATCTGTGATAGTGCAATAGAAACAGGTGTTACTGGCTGGAAAGTAGCGGGGCAGATTTGGCAGGATATGCCTGAGCACACCCCTTCAGATATCATTGATCTATTTCGTCAAGTAAGGCCGGTGATGGAAACAGGCTATGAAGCCATCCTCATCATGCGTTTATTGTATGAAGGCATCCCCGCTCAAACCCTACTTAATGACTTCTCTGCATCCATTGAGACAATCATTACTCAAGATAAATTAAGTGCTACACAACTCAAAAAACAATTTGGTGAAACACGTGATCATTGGATTGTTAATAATCTTGATGAATGGATCGAGATGAACCCCTTGTTTGAAGGTGTCGCTAATAAACTTAGAAGTATAGATGCTAAACAATGCACCATTATTACTACCAAACAAGAACGCTTTGTCAGCCAAATTTTTGATGCTAATGACATCTCATTCCCTGCAGAACGTATTTATGGCTTAGATCGGCAGCTCAGCAAACAAGACGTCCTGAACGATTTATTAGTACAACACCCAGGCCATAAGGTGTTGTTTGTTGAAGATAGGCTGCCAACATTACACAATGTCATTAATGATGCCCGCCTAGAATCCATTAATTTATATTTTGCAGACTGGGGATATAACACTGTTCAAGATAAAAAACAGGCCGCTGAGATAAATAAAATCAGCACAATAAATTTATCTGAATTCTGTAATTTATAGCGGAGACATACAAATAACCTCAACTATGCTAATAAATCTTCAAGAACCAAGTGTAATAACGAAAAAACCCCACCATTAAATTAATGGTGGGGTTTTTATCAATTAGATGGCGGAGCGGACGGGACTCGAACCCGCGACCTCCGGCGTGACAGGCCAGCATTCTAACCAGCTGAACTACCGCTCCACACTGCTTCAAATAAGGATCAAAGATGATGCCGAAAACTTGAAGAAGCCAGAAGAATACAGCAAATAAAATAAAGGTGTTAGTGTTATTTTATTGAATGTTCAACTAATTAAGCTAAGTTCTAGATAAGTAGGTAAAAACACGCCAAATAAAACAGAGGATCTTATAACTATTTCCAATTATTCAGTTTGGCTTGTTGTAATTTTTCATAACCTTCTAATAACGCTGTGTGTCTCTCAAAACCTTGTAGGCTTAATCCAGGGCAATGAAGATTATGAAATAAAACTTCCCCTTCTACGATTTTAATTGCATCACTCACTGTTTGTTGACCGTACATTAATCCTAAACCTTGTTCATAATCAGCATAGTCGCGCTCATCATCCCATTTGATTTCTAATAAAGCTTTTAAGCACAAGTTATGACGTCGTGCTGCATCATTAGCTTGATCAAGAGATAAACACCAATCAACCCAGTCAATGGCTTCTTCATCTTGCAGAGCTAGGCACAGCATTCCTTTAATCTCACCCAAACGCACACTGGCCCACAAGGTATCAGGATCAGGCGCTAAACCGATAAATTGTGCCGCCAAAGTTTGATCGTTATATCCACCATCATCTAAACGTGCCAATAGGTCTCGCCATTGTTGTCCCTTCGCCTGTTTTAGTGTGAGGAAGTCTTCACGAAAGAGGGCGCCTTCATTATTGTTTTCCCAAACTAACTCATCAACAGGGTAAATATCAGACATACCCGGCACCAAGATTCGGCAGGCATAAACATCTAAATGCTCATAGTCAGAGATATAAATATCAAAGCCTAAATCATGGATAAGTTGGCTTAAATATTCAAACTCATTCTGAGTATTGGCATCATGCTCCCAATCATAGAACTCATAATCAGAGTTTTTTCTGAAAAAGTCATTTGAAATATAACCACTAGAATCAATAAAGTGCATTTCTAAGTTTTGCGGTGAAGCTACTTCTTCAATATCAAAGGTCGGTGGATGGAAGACATCCAACTGGTCTAAATTTCGACCTTGTAAAAGCTCGGTTACCGTTCTCTCTAAAGCTACTTCAAAACTAGGGTGAGCGCCAAAAGAGGCAAACACTGAACCATCTTTTGGATTAATCAATGTGACACTCATCACTGGATATTTGCCACCTAATGAGGCGTCAGCAATTTTAAGTGTGTAACCATGACCTTCTAGCTCGGTGATTGCCTGCTTGATAAGCGGGTAACGATTAATAACTTCTTGCGGCACCTCTGGTAAACAAATACCTTCGGCAATAATCTTGTTTTTTACATAACGTTCAAACACTTCAGATAAGCTCTGAACACGTGCTTCATTTTTGGTATTACCTGCTGACATGCCATTACTAACAAAGATATTGGCAATAACATTGATTGGAATATAGACCGTTTGACCGTCTCGTAAACGATGATAGGGCGCGGCACAAATACCTCGCTCACCAGTGCCGGAATTAATATCAAACAATTTGGCGGGGCTTAGTTCATTTTCTGGATCAAAATATGTCCATAAGGACACATCCATTAAACCTTCAGGCATCGTATCTGTTGAACTATCAAACCATTTTTCATTAGGGTAATGCACAAAGTCATTCTGACTATGCCGTTCACCCAGATAGAAATCTGCAAAGAAATAATTACAGCTTAAGCGTTCAAAATATTCACCCAAAGCACTGGCGAGGCAAGACTTCTCAGTACTACCTTTACCATTAGTAAACATTAGCGGACAACTTTTATCGCGAATATGAACCGAATAAACATTGCTGACAGGGTTTAACCATGATGCCTGCTCAATATCAAAACCAAATGATTTTAGCTTTGTCTGCATGGTTGCAATACTTGTTTCTAGATCGCTGTCTTTACCTTTAATATATGTTTTTTCTGTCATAATATTCACCGTTGCTACAAAAAATTAACCCCCTTAAACAGGGGGTTAAAATATTTAATCTTCACGTTCGTTTGTGATTACTGCTTCTTAGGCTTCTCAACACCAATAGCGCCATCAGAACGTGCCATCAAATAAGCGTATAACTGATCACGACCAGCCATGACTTTCACATTTGCTTTCCACATTGGCATACTACCGATTGTGCCTGATTTACCATTTTCAACAGTATCAAAGAATTCCTTCTCAGTAATCACCTTCAAGCTATCTGCTAAGTTAGGGCCCACCATGCCTTGACCATAAGTACCATGACAGCGTGCACACCAGTTACGGTATAACTTAAATCCGGCATAACTATTTGCATCTAATTTATTGCCATCTACCACACTATAAAGTGCAGATTTGTTCTCATTCTCAGCAGGGTTACTTGCTTCAGTTTCTTCTGTTACTGCTGCTTGAGCTTGAGGTTCAGCAACAACTTCTTCAACAATAGGCGTAACAGTATCAACAACCACTTCTGGTTCAGCTTCTACGACTACCTCTCCAACGACTACATTCTTAACCGCAACGGCACCACTATAACCATCATCACCACTTCTTAATGCGGGTAAAAAAGCCAAAACAATGGCGACCGCAACTGCCACATGAAGCAATATGTTAATTGTTGATTTATTCATAAATATATTCCTTAAACTTAAATGTATGTCGTTCAAAAACTCAATATTTATAATATCACTTGATAGCGCGATCCCCAAGCCTGATAAAGATAAAACAAGTCTTCAATATAGTGGGATAATGTCTAGATAATTTTTCCATACTTTATCAAGGCCTCAAATAATGAGTACAGAACAAACACTGATGCAACGCTGTGACTCAAGCTGCGAACTTTGTGGTTCAGGCGATAACCTCCATGTTTATGAAATCCCACCGACAAGTGATGGTAGTGCTGACCAAGCAATTCTCGTCTGTCAGACTTGCCAAGAGCAAATCAATGCACCTGAAACAATGGATGCAAACCACTGGCGCTGTCTAAATGATGCAATGTGGAAACCAGTCCCAGCGATTCAAGTCATGGCCTGGCGCTTACTCAAACGATTAAGCTCTGAAGGCTGGGCAAACGACTTACTTGATATGCTTTATTTAGAAGAAGACGTTCAACAATGGGCAGAATCAACTGAAACATCTGATGACAATGAATCAAGCGACCATAAAGACAGTAATGGTGCAGCCTTATTTGCTGGTGATAGCGTGACCTTAATCAAAGATCTTGATGTTAAAGGTGCAAATTTCACAGCCAAGCGCGGCACAATGGTGAAAAACATTTCATTAACAAGTAATCCAGAACAAATTGAAGGTCGAGTTAATGGCACTCGAATTGTTCTTTTAACTAAGTTCTTGAAGAAATCTAACTAGGCTTAATATACTCAAACTACACGAAGATACAGATATTACACACCCCGTCACTCCCGCATGTTTTTAGCGAGAGCCTATTGTCTTCAGCAGCTCCCACCAGCTAAAAGCATGCTGGGATGACGAGATAAAAAGCTATAGCTCCATTGAACGCTATAAAACTCAGTGTTCTCCGTGTCTCTGTGGTAATTATCCAATCTCAATTGCAGTGAAAAGACACTTCGCCCTAAAGTTTATAATCTAACTGCCGCCATGCTTCATACAAAATAATAGCCGTCGCATTAGATAAATTCAAACTACGACTATTGGCTTGCATAGGAATGCGAATTTTCCGGTCGGCTGATATCTGATCTAACACCTCAGCAGGCAAGCCGCGAGATTCTGGGCCAAATAACAACACATCTTCATCTTGGTAACTAGGTTGATTGTGATTCTGTGTTGCTTTTGTTGTGCAAGCAAACAGGCGCCTATCACCGAGCCATGATTGAAACGCTGCAAAGTCTGTATGAACTTTCGTCTCTGCAAACTCATGATAATCCAAACCCGCACGTCGAAGCCGCTTATCATCTAAGACAAAGCCCATTGGCTCGATTAAGTGTAGCTGAGCACCGGCATTAGCACAGAGACGAATAATGTTACCTGTATTGGGTGGTATTTCCGGCTCATATAAAGCAATATGCAAGGCCATTAAATACTACCATGCTGTTTGGTTACATCAACATATAAGGTTAAGTTTTGCCCTGGTTTTAACAAGGTTCGATCACTCAGGCCATTCCACTCTCGGACTTGCGCCACACTCACATTAAACTTCTGTGATATTTTCCATAGTGAGTCCCCACTTCGTATTTTATAACTGACAGAACGTACTGTTTTACTTGAGGCCGCGCTTTCACCCTTAGTCCAGACTACCAGTTTCTGACCTACACTTAAGGTGTCACCAGGTGCTTTGCCATTCCATTTTGTCAGCTTTCTAAGGTCAACTTTATAGGCATTAGCAAGATCCCACCACGTATCTCCTGCAACAACCGTATGTATTTTTTTCTTGCCACTTTGCTGCTTGTTTTGTCGTGTCGCTAGACGTTGGCTTGCCGTCATCGGATAGCTACTTGGCATCCCAGATGCGATAGGAATCAATAAATGACGGCCTTCTCGTATATTATTTCCACCCAAAGCATTGGCTTCTTTTATGACTGCTACCGTTGTTTTGTAATGCTTTGCAATAAGGCCTAATGACTCACCTGATTTAATCTTATGTCGAGTCCATTGAACACGCTGATCTGCAGGCAAATCAGCTAAAGCTTGCTGAAATACGACAGCCTTTTCAAGCGGCACCACTAAATTATGAGGGCCTTCAGGTCTTGTCGCCCAGCGGTTAAAGCCTGGATTAAGTTGATAGATTTCATCTGTCGACATACCAGCCAGCTTTGCAGCGACGGCTAAATCAATTTGAGATCCCACTTCTATCACAGTCAAGAAGGGGGAGTTATCAATTGGTTTTAATGTGATTTGAAACTTCTCAGGCTCATTGATCAGGTGAGCAACAGCCATCAACTTAGGCACATACGCAGACGTCTCTTTCGGTAAGTCTAATGACCAGAAATCTGTTGCTTTACCCGCCTTTTTATTACGTTTAATAGCGCGGCCAACGGTGCCTTCGCCACAGTTATAAGCCGCCAAGGCAAGCTGCCAATCACCAAAATCACGATGTAGTTTTTGCAAGTAATCTAAGGCAGCACGTGTGGATTCGACCACATCACGGCGACCGTCATACCACCAGTTTTGTTGCAAACCATAAGCCTTGCCCGTTCCCGGAATAAACTGCCATAAACCAGCGGCACGACCGTGAGAATAAGCAAAAGGTTGAAAGCCACTTTCAACAACAGGCAACAAAGCAATCTCTAAAGGCATTCCTCTTTGCTCTAGCTCATCAACGATATGGTGTAGATAAGGTCTAGCGCGCTCGACCACGCGATCAATATATTCAGGGTGCTTTACAAACCATGCTAATTGTTTCTCGGTTGCCGAATGCATCGTTGGATATGGGATAGCGTAACCATTACGGATACGCTGCCACAGATCAGTAATAGGAGCTGGAGTGATATTTTCTGGCTCAGCATCAACAAGTTGTGTTTCCGATAGTTCATTAACCTCGCTATCTTGCGCTTCACCATAGGCATCTTGCCATGTTGATGCCGGTGTTATTTGCTCTTCTTCTAGCTGAGCTTCAAGCCCTACAGAAGTCTCTTCAACCTTAGTAAGGGGCGCAGCACACGATGCTATCAATAAAGAAAATAGTACCGGCAGCAATAATTGCAAAGTCATTTTATATTTATACATAACCATTAATTATAAATCAGATAGCAGCTAATGTCTGTTTGAAACCTGTGGCTAAACTCGCATTTTTAAGATATTCAGCTAAGATAGATCTAAGAATAGGCTAAACTATAGCTTCAATTAAGTGAGATTAAGGGTCTAAAATAGTGAAGAAATTTCAAGGTCAATTATCCAAAATGAGCACTTCATTAGATGCTGATAGTGGTATACCGACATATCATATGGTGTTAGATAATCAGCACATTGAGATGAACCCTCTAGTTGGTCAGAAAATTCAATTTCACTTTGCCGGAGAAATTCACTGCCAAGCCTGTGACCGCCTAACCAAAAAGAGTTATAGCGGCGGCTTTTGTTTCCCTTGTTCACAAAAGCTAGCTCAATGTGATCTCTGCATGATGAAGCCTGAGACCTGTCATTATGATGCGGGCACTTGCCGAGAACCCAAATGGGCAGATGATGTGTGCATGCAAGATCATTATGTTTATTTAGCCAATAGTTCTGGCATTAAGGTGGGTATTACACGTTTTAATCAAATACCGACTCGCTGGATAGACCAAGGCGCAACACAAGCCATTCCTATCTTTAAGGTGAAAACCCGCCATCAATCGGGCTTAGTTGAAGTTATTTTTAAATCTCATGTGGCCGATAAAACAGATTGGCGTAAAATGCTCAAAGGTTCAGCAGAGCCAATCGATCTTGCCGAAAAACGTGATTTACTCATGGTTGAGTGTCAGGATGAGATAAATGCACTTCAGCAACATTTTGGTGCCGACGCTATTGAGCCATTGCCAAATGAATCAATGACCGAAATTAATTTTCCTGTGCAACAGTACCCAGAAAAAGTTAAATCTTATAACTTTGATAAAACACCTGAAATTAGTGGTGAATTACAAGGCATAAAAGGCCAGTATCTTATTTTAGATACTGGTGTATTAAATATCCGCAAATTCAGTGGATATCACATAACAATGGTAACTGAAGGGTGACCTGATTAATTTAAGAATCATTCTGAGAACCTTTGGTGCTTAGTCAAAAGGTAAGACTCTGCGTTATAATTTTATGACAGGTACTTACATGGCTTCAAAATTACCCCTTGATTCTTACCTTTTAACGTCGCCAGAATAGCCCCCAAATTAATAAAGGCACCCTAGAAGATGTTTTATCAATTAATGCGCAAACTGATGTTTAAACTTGATGCCGAAAAAGCGCATCATTTAGGCCTAAATGGCTTGAACGTCATCGAAATGAGCGGGTTATCATCATTTATGTATCCAACAATACCAGCAACACCTGTCCACGTGATGGGATTAAAATTTCCTAATGCTGTGGGTTTGGCTGCCGGCCTAGATAAAAATGGCGACTATATTGAAGCCTTAGCAAGCATCGGATTTGGCTTTGTTGAAATTGGTACCGTGACGCCAAGACCACAAGACGGTAACCCAAAACCACGCTTATTCAGGCTGCCAGAGGCTGAGGCAATTATTAATAGGATGGGCTTTAACAATCTCGGTGTTGACCATTTAATAGAACAGGTAAAAATCGCTCAAACTGATTCAATCATCGGTATCAATATCGGCAAAAACTTTGATACGCCCGTTGAAAATGCTGTTGATGATTATTTGATTGGTTTACGTAAAGTTTATTCTCACGCTGATTATGTCACGATTAATATTTCATCTCCAAATACACCGGGCCTACGAACTTTGCAGTTTGGAGAATCACTTAATGAATTATTACGTTCTTTAAAACAAGAACAAGCAAAGCTACAACAACAATATGATCGTTATGTGCCAATGGCTGTTAAAGTTGCACCAGATCTTGATTCAGCTGAAGTTGAAGAGCTTGCTGAATCCTTTGCAAAATTTGATATTGATGCCATTATTGTCAGCAATACCACTATGTCACGTGATGGCGTCAAGAACCTGCAATATGGTAATGAAGCAGGGGGCTTAAGTGGTCGTCCGGTATTTGAAAAATCAACCGAAGTAGTTCGACAATTTAGAGCTGCATTGCCAAAAAACTTGCCGATTATTGCCGCAGGTGGGATTATGTCAGGAGATGATGCTATAGAGAAGTTAGATGCGGGTGCAAGCCTTGTTCAAATCTATAGTGGTTTAATCTATCAAGGACCAAAGTTAGTCCAAAATATTATTACTAAAATTGAGGAAGGAAAGTAACAATGGAAGCAGAATCAGGTAGTCTCGTTATGGCGTGGTTGATTAATATTGCGTTTGCAATTGCAATTGTTGTCATTGGTAAAATTGTCGTTAAATGGTTAGTTAAATTAATTCGTAAACTCATGGTTCGATCAGATCTTGATCCTATTTTGGTTAACTTTGCCGGCTCAATTGCCAATGCTATTCTTTTATTATTTGTCTTTATTGCCGCCTTAGATCAGCTTGGCGTTGATACCACTTCATTTATTGCCTTACTTGGTGCTGCTGGTTTAGCGGTTGGTTTAGCACTTAAAGATTCATTACAAAACTTTGCTGCTGGCGTAATGATGATTGTTTTCCGTCCATTCAAACTGGGTGACTTCATTGATGCAGGTGGTGTTACCGGTGTTGTTGAGAAAATTAGCGTATTTAGCACCATTATGAAAACAGGTGATAATCGCGAAATCATTGTTCCAAATGGTCAGATCTATGCAGGTGCCATTACCAACTTCTCAGCTCGTGATACACGTCGAATTGATATGGTTTTTGGTATTGGTTATGACGATGATATGCTTAAAGCAAAAAAAATCATGGAAGACATCTTAGCTGCCCATGAATTAATTTTAGATGAACCCGCACCTGGTGTTGCTGTTGCTGAGCTTGCTGATAGCAGCGTTAACTTTAATGTTCGCCCTTGGGTTAAGAGTGGCGACTATTGGGGTGTTCGTTCTGAGCTAATCGAAGAAATTAAATTAACTTTTGATAAAGAAGGCATTTCAATTCCTTATCCTCAAATGGATATCCATTCGGATAAATAAAATGAGTTGTTAATCTTTAAAAGCCCGTGTTGATAATAATCAGTGCGGGCTTTTTTGTTTAAACCATCAATATAGAGAGTGTTTAAATTATGAAACTTAAAATGTTGTTTATTAGCCTGCTAAGCATAATTTTAATAGGCTGTGTCGATTCAGCCTCTGTTAGATATGGTGATTCGAGACCACATTATAAAAATGCACCACCACCTCATGCGCCTGCTCATGGTTATCGTCATAAACACAAAAAACACGATATGTATTATGACTCTGGTTTAAGTGTCTATGTTGTTATGGGCTTGCATGATCTCTATTTTGATAATGGTATCTATTACCGCTACCGCAATAGTGGTTGGCAAGTAAGCGCAAGCATTGGCGGTCACTGGGAAGATACTATTAATCGCGCTATTCCTTCAAAACTTTATAAGTCAAAAATGAAGGACATTAAACATAAAAAGAGCAAAAAACACGGTAAAGGAAAGGATAAAAAGAAAAAGTGGGATGACGACTAAAAACCATCTTTCCATTTTCTGAGAACCGTAAATACCTCTTGAGGAGTTTCTAGCTGCTGAGAAGACCATTTCTCAGCAGCTTTTTTAATGGTACTTTGCTCGCAGCGTAAGAAGGGGTTAGTTTGTAATTCAAGCGATAAGTGTGATGGCACACTGGCCAGTCCTTGCTCGCGTAAACTTTTTGTAGCAAGAATACGTTGTTGAATATCAACATTGTCAGGCTCAACTTCCGCTGCAAAAGCTAAGTTTGCTAATGTATATTCATGAGCACAATAAATATTTGTTTCAGGCGATAGTGCAGCTATCAAGCTCAATGAGTTAAATAATTGCTCTGCAGTCCCACCTAATAATCGACCACAACCTGCAGCAAATAATGTATCACCACAAAACAGGTTATTCTCTATTAAAAAAGCAAGATGATCAGCCGTATGGCCTGCGACATCAAATACCGTAATCTCTGGAAAGCCTTCTATAACAACTGAAAGCTTGTCACTATCTAAGGGATGTGAGATCCCTGCTATGGATGAAGTCTTAGGCCCGTAAACTGGAAGTTTATATTCCGCTATCAATCTAGGTAGCCCTCCAATATGGTCATCATGATGATGAGTAATTAAGATACCTGCCGGTATAAGTTGATGCTGATCAATAGCAGAAATAACAGGCCCTGCATCACCGGGATCTACAATTAACACATGTTTTGAGTTCGCAGCTTGAATAAGCCAGATATAATTATCGTTAAAAGCAGGAACGGCATGTATTTTTAGCATGGCTAATATCCACTGTATGGGATGTGACAATGACTAATTATAAGACGAATAGAGAAAAGATGATGAGTCAATGGTGGCAAAGCCCTCTTGGCCAGAGTGTCATAACTCAAGAAAAAACACTAATACAATCTTTGGCTTCTTACTTTCATGGTTATTATCAGTTACAAGTTGGTGTCGATCAGCCCATATTACCTTCACTCTCTCAACCTAGTATTCAAAAAATCATGGCGAACTCTGCTGATGTTCAAGGTGATAGCAAGGCATTACCCTTTAAATGTCACAGTATTGATACACTTTTATTAGATCATGTATTAGAGTTTTCTAGCGACCCACACCAGGTATTACGCGAAGCTGAACGTGTTTTAGTCTCTGATGGCACTATTATCTTATGCTGCTTCAACCCGTGGAGTTTTTGGGGATTAAGGCGACTTTTTTCATGGCAAGATATCCCACCTTGGCAAGGATCCTTTTTTAGCCAAACAAGAATAAAAGACTGGTTATCCCTATTAAATTTTGAAGTTGTTAAGGTAGATCGATTACTATTCCGCCCACCCGTTCGAAGCGAAAAATGGCTGCTACGATTTAACTTCTTAGAACGTTGGGGGAAACGTTTATGGCCTCTCTTTTCTGGCGTAATAATTCTTGTCGCTACAAAACGTACAATTCCATTAACTCCGGTTACAATGCCTTGGCGAGCAAAACAATTGTTTCCTAGCCGGCTTGCTCAACACCCCGTAAGCAGGGGCAATATGAACGTGCAACACACTTTGAATACGAAAATAAAATAATGAATGTGGAAAAGTTATGACAGAACAAATAAAACGTCAGGTTGTACTTGATACCGAAACAACAGGTTTAAGTACAGCAGATGATCATCGTATTATTGAAATTGGTTGTGTAGAAGTTATTAACCGTCGTTTAACGGGGCAAACCTTTCATCAATATATTAATCCTCATCGTGAAATTGATGCGGGCGCGATGGAAGTACATGGTATTACCCAAGAGTTTCTTGCTGATAAACCAAAGTTTTCTGATGTTGTTGATGACTTCATGCAATTTATCGAAGGTGCTGAACTGATCATCCATAATGCTGCGTTTGACGTTGGCTTTCTTAATCATGAATTAGGCAAAATAAAGTCAGAAAAACGCCGAATTAAAGATGTGAGTACCGTACTCGACACGCTCAAAATGGCTCGTGACAAACATCCTGGCCAGAAGAATAACCTTGACGCTCTTTGCCGTCGTTATAATATTGACAATTCTAATCGTGAATTACATGGTGCCTTGCTCGATTCTGAAATATTAGCAGACGTCTATCTGGCCATGACCGGTGGACAAGTTAGTCTTTCTTTAGCATCGGAAGCCCCCACAACAAGTAATAAAACCGATAATAGCAGTGACAACATTGCTCATAGTGATCGAGGGCCATTACGAGTCATTAAGGCTAATAAAGAAGAGTTAGCCGCTCACGAAGAAAATTTACAATTACTTGATAAAAAGAGTGATGGTAAGTGTATGTGGCTAAAATAGAGAGCACTACTGATTAGAAGCTAAGATAATTTTTTCTAACACTACTTGAAATTAAAATTTGTGCCCCCAATTATCTGGATTAAGACAATCAATCCGGAAACTTTAGACATCATGAGTAACGAAGAAATCGACAACACAGAACCTGAAGATATTGAATCAGGTGTAGAAGTGGAAATCAATGAAGATCCTGCAGCACTGCTTGAAGATGCACGTAATAAAGCAGATGACCACTGGAATGAACTTTTACGCGCTAAAGCCGACATGGAAAACCTACGTCGCCGCCAAGCACGTGATCTAGAAAATGCCCACAAACATGCATTAGATAAGTTTGTATCTGAATTACTGCCTATTTATGACAGCATGGAATTAGGTCTAAATGCTGCTAATGGTGAAGAAGCTTCAATAGAAGCTGTTCGTGGCGGCTTAGAAATGACGATGAAAATGTTTTTATCCTCAATCAATAAGTTTGGTTTAGAACAAGTAAACCCAGCTGAAGGCGAAGACTTTGATCCTGAACAACACCAAGCTATGGCGATGCAGCCAGTTGACGGCATTGAAGCCAATAAAGTGCTAACCGTTGCACAAAAAGGTTTCCAATTTAATGGTCGTTTATTACGACCTGCAATGGTGCTTGTTTCTCAATAGCCCAAGCACACACCGTCATTCCCGCATGCTATTAGCGGGAATCTATAAGCAGTAGATATAGTCTCTACCGCAAATAATAAATAGATCCCCGATAAAAAATCTCGAGGATGACAAGGTCTAAAGTTAAAAATACATTAAAAACAACAAAGTGGCGCCTAGGGCTTGAAATTAAATTTTCGCCCCCCACTTACTACTCAACAGCTGGTGTAACCGGCAAAAATTTAAGAATAATGGAGAATGATAATGGGTAAAATTATTGGTATTGACTTAGGAACGACAAATTCCTGTGTTGCTGTTTTAGAAGATGGTAAATCTCGCGTAATCGAAAATAGTGAAGGTGATCGCACCACACCATCGATTGTTGCCTTTACTAAAGACGATGAAGTACTAGTTGGTCAATCAGCTAAGCGTCAAGCAGTCACAAATCCTAAAAACACATTATTTGCAATCAAACGTTTAATTGGTCGTAAATTTAAAGATAAAGTTGTTCAACGTGATATCGACATGGTTCCATACTCAATTGCAGAAGCTGATAACGGTGATGCATGGGTTGAATCTAACGATAAGAAAATGGCGCCACCTGAAATTTCAGCTCGTGTTTTAATGAAAATGAAAAAAACAGCTGAAGAATTCTTAGGTGAAGAAGTAACAGAAGCGGTAGTAACTGTCCCTGCATACTTCAATGATTCTCAACGTCAAGCAACTAAAGATGCGGGCAAAATCGCTGGTCTAGAAATCAAACGTATTATCAATGAGCCAACAGCTGCAGCACTTGCTTACGGTATGGATAAAAAACGTGGTGATTCTACTATCGTAGTTTACGATCTTGGTGGTGGTACATTCGACGTATCTGTTATCGAAATTGCTGATATCGAAGGCGAACACCAGTTTGAAGTATTATCAACAAATGGTGATACATTCCTTGGTGGTGAAGATTTCGACCAACGTATTATCGAATTCTTAGTAGATGAATTCAAAAAAGACCAAAGCATTGATTTATCAAAAGATCCTTTAGCACTACAACGTCTAAAAGATGCCGCTGAAAAAGCGAAGATCGAATTATCTTCAAGTGCACAAACGGATATTAACTTACCGTACGTGACGGCTGATGCTTCAGGTCCTAAACATTTAGAAATCCGCTTAACACGTGCAAAACTAGAATCATTAGTTGAAGATTTAGTTGAACGTAGTTTGGCTCCTTGTAAACAAGCTATTAAAGATTCAGGTTTATCTCTGTCTGAAATTGATGATGTTATCTTGGTTGGTGGTCAAACACGTATGCCAATGGTTCAAGAAGCAGTAGAAAAATTATTTGGTAAAGAGCCTCGTAAAGATGTGAACCCTGATGAAGCGGTTGCTTCTGGTGCAGCAATCCAAGCTGCAGTATTAGCTGGTGATGTTAAAGATGTATTGTTACTTGATGTAACACCATTGAGCCTAGGTATCGAGACAATGGGCGGCGTGATGACGAAGTTAGTTGAGAAAAACACAACTATTCCAACCAAAGCTAACCAAACATTCTCAACAGCTGATGATAATCAACCAGCAGTAACGATTCATGTTCTTCAAGGTGAGCGTGAAGTAGCTTCTGGTAATAAATCACTAGGCCGTTTTGACTTAGCTGATATCCCAGCTGCACCACGTGGTCAGCCACAAATCGAAGTAACATTTGATATTGATGCGAACGGTATTTTGAATGTATCAGCTAAAGATAAAGTGACTGGTAAAGAACAATCTATTGTCATTAAAGCATCAAGCGGCTTATCTGATGAAGAAGTTGAAAAAATGGTGCAGGATGCTGAAGCACATGCTGACGAAGATCGTAAGTTCCATGAGTTAGTATCAGTACGTAACACAGCAGATGCATTAATTCACTCAACTAAGAAATCAATCACTGATTTAGGCGACAAGCTAGATGCTGATGAAAAAGTGAAAATTGAAGCAGCTGTTGAAGCATTAGAAGAAGCAGTTAAAGGCGAAGATAAAGACGATATCGAAGCTAAAACAACTGCATTGACTGAAGCTTCAGGCAAATTAGCAGAACAAGCTTATGCTGAAAATGCAGAAGCGGGTGCAGCATCTGAAGGTGAAGCCTCTGCTGAAGCAGCTGATGACGTTGTTGATGCTGAGTTTGAAGAAGTAGATGACGATAAAAAATAATCTTTAAACTAAAGATTATTCAGTAAGTCCACAACTAGCAGACGTAAGGTTTTCCCTTGCGTCTGTTTTGTTGTATTTAGCAGTTAGCTTAGCATGACGTTTCGTAGGTTAGACTTTAGTCCGAGGTACCGGGTTAAAGCGCAGACTTACACTAAAATTAGTACTGATAGAGTTGGGTAGATAAAATGGCAAAAGAAGATTATTACGAAACGCTTGGCGTATCACGAACCGCAACGGAAGCTGAGATTAAAAAAGCCTACCGTCGCATGGCAATGAAATACCATCCTGATCGTAATCCTGATAATGCTGATGCGGAAGCACACTTCAAAGAAGCCAAAGAAGCTTACGAGATTTTATCTGATGCTCAAAAGCGTGCTGCTTATGACCAGTTTGGTCATGCTGGTGTCGATCAATCTGCCGGCGGTCAGCGTGGTGGTGGCGGCTTTAGTGATGTATTTGGTGATGTATTTAATGACATCTTTGGTGCATCAGGTGGTGGCAGGCAAAACTATCGAGGTGCAGATTTACGTTATCACCTAGATCTTTCATTAGAAGATGCTGTTGCCGGCACAACTGTGAAGATTCGCATTCCTGTCAATGTTGAATGTAAAACATGTAGTGGTAGTGGTGCTAAAAAAGGCACAAAACCGGTTACCTGTACAACATGTGGTGGTCATGGTCAGGTTCGTATGCAGCAAGGTTTCTTCCAAGTACAACAACCTTGTCCACACTGTCATGGTACAGGCCAAATGATCAGCGATCCTTGTGGTGACTGTCATGGTGAAGGCCAAGTTCAAGAACATAAAACACTCTCCGTTAAAGTACCAGCAGGTGTTGATACAGGTGATCGAATTCGCCTAGCAGGTGAAGGTGAAGCAGGTACAGGTGGCGCAGGACCAGGCGATCTTTATGTCGAAGTCCAAGTTCAGCGTCATGATGTCTTTACCCGTGATGGGAGTAACTTATACTGTGATATCCCTCTTAGCTTTGTAACTGCAAGCTTAGGCGGTGAAGTAGAAGTGCCAACACTGAATGGCAAAGCGAGCTTAAAAGTACCAGAAGGTACGCAAACGGGCACACAATTCCGTCTACGCAGTAAAGGTATAAAATCTGTACGAGGTGGTGCTATTGGTGATTTAATGTGCCGAGTTATTCTCGAAACACCGGTAAAACTATCCAAAAAACAAAAAGTACTATTACAAGAGTTTGATGAGACCTTGCAAGGTAGCCGAAGCAAACACAGCCCCAAACATAGCTCATGGTTAGATGCTGTTAAAAAGTTTTTTGATTAACATCATATAGGGTCATTCCCGCATGCTTTAAGCGGGAATCTATATTGTATAATTTGGATCTCGGCTTAAAACTACCGGGATGACGATGTAGAACTAATTTCACCTAGGAACAATAAAATGGCAACACGTATAGCAATCAATGGTGCAGCAGGTCGAATGGGACGTTGCCTAATTCAAGCTGTTGAACAAACAGAAGGCCTAGAACTGAGTGCCGCAATTGATCGTGCTGAATCCAGTTTGATTGGTGCTGATGCGGGCGAACTAGCAGGCGTTGGCACATTAGGTGTCACGTTGACGGCTGATGTTGCAGCTGCAACAGCTATTTCAGATGTCATTATTGATTTCACCTTACCTGAAGTGACAATGGCTTTAATACCTCACTGCACAGCTAATAACTGTCGCTTAGTGATTGGTACAACAGGTTTTTCTCCTGAACAAAAAACAGAAATCGAACAAGCCGCTCAACAAGTATCAATGGTCTTAGCACCTAATATGAGTGTAGGCGTAAACTTATCACTTAAATTATTGGATATTGCTGCCCGTGTATTGGGTGATGATGTTGATATTGAAATTATAGAAGCCCACCACCGTCATAAAGTAGATGCTCCTTCAGGCACGGCTTTACGTATGGGTGAAGTGGTTGCCGATGCCCTAGGTCGTGACTTAAAAGAATGTGCTGTTTATGGTCGTGAAGGCCGTACAGGTGAACGTGATCGCAAAACAATTGGTTTTGCCACTGTTCGTGCTGGCGATATTGTTGGTGATCATACAGTCATGTTTGCTGATGAAGGCGAACGAGTTGAGATTACCCACAAAGCTTCAAGCCGAATGACCTTTGCATTAGGTGCCATGCGAGCATCTAGCTGGTTAATGAATCATCAATCGGGTTTGTACGATATGCAGGATGTTTTAGATCTTAGAGATTAAGTCTTCGAGTTATTTTATTCACCACAGAGACACAGAGGGCACGAAGAAAAGCTTTCTTGTGTAGACGGGGATTGTTCCCCGAATGGACTGTGGAAAAACCTAGAAACAATCCTTATTTTATACTTCTGTTCGCTGATTCACTACAGAGGCACTGAGATAAGCAAATATTATTAAAAACTCTGTGTTCTCTGTGTCTCTGTGGTTAAAATTTTATAAACTCTGTAAGGCGACTTCAGCCGCTCCTACGAACATAATAAATACTGTCATAAACAACAGGCAAAAAAATACCCTCAATCGAGGGTATTTTTATATCTAGCTTACTAAGAAACTATTCTTAGAAACGACGACCGATACCTAAACCCCAAACAACTGGGTCAATATCAGCATCAATTTCAGCATTTGCAATTGCTCCACCAGCAATATTTGTAAATTTTGCTGTCGTATCCATTTGGATATATTTAACATCTAAGTTAACAAACCAATCCTCATTAATTGCAATATCTACACCAGCTTGTGCCGCTAAACCCCAAGAGCTTTCTAACTTCACTTTAGAACCCGGAGTACCTGCAACTGCACCAGCAGTTTCTTCATCAAAGAAATATGTGTAGTTAATACCAGCGCCAACATATGGACGAATATTAGAATTAGGAGAAAAGTGATATTGCAATGTTAATGTTGGTGGCAATGCTTTTGCATCGATAACATCACCCAATGCCGCTACACCTTTTTCAGCAGTTACTGTGTGCTCAGAATAACCAAGGATCAACTCCATCCCCCAGTTTGGTGCAATCATATAAGTGATATCTAGCTCTGGAACGGTATCACTGTCAACTTTTACGCCTGGGCCTGCATCAGTACCATCAATAAATAGTGAACCACTATCATCATTAGGGTTAACATTAATAATACGGCCACGAATTAACCAATCGCCTGCTTCATATGCCATTACTGGTGTAGCAATCGCTGAAATACCTGTTGCGGCTAATAGCGCAATCGCAAGTTTTGTTGCTTTCATCTTGTGTTTCTCCGAAAAATTACAGTATTCAAAAAATATTATTGTGCAGATCATACGGGCTTGGGGATTAATAACCATGATCTAGATCAATATTGTGTGGTAATTTTAGCCTTATCCTTTGAATTGGCAAGGCTATTGACGCTTTTTATTAACAATGAGGCTTAAACGGCTGTTATTTGTGGTTTTTTAGCCACACAATGCCTTTAATTTATCCATATCTTGTAATGAAATGGCTTTCCCTGCGATAGAAATCAAACCGTCATCTTGAAAGCGAGAGAAGATTCGACTAACAGTTTCTACAGCTAGACCAAGATGATTGGCAATATCGCCACGTGACATGCTCAGTTGAAAATCAGTGGCAGAAAAACCACGATCATGGAAACGTTTTGATAAAGACAATAGATAAGTGGCTAATTTTTCATCCGATGTTTTCTTGCCCAACAACAACATCAAGCTCTTATCTCCCGCAAGTTCTTTACTTAGGCGAGTTAATAGTTGGATTTGTAGTTGAGGCATTTCTTTACCAATCTCTTGCAAGCTATCGTAAGGCAACTCACAAACACTACTACTTTCTAATGCTTTTGCTGTTGATTGATAAGATTCGTGATGAATGGCATCTAGGCCAATAAATTCACCAGGGAAATAAAACCCTGTCACTTGCTCTCGACCATCACTTGCTGAAATAGTTGTTTTAAATGAACCTGAACGCACAACATATAAAGATTTAAAGGCATTTTCCGCAGAAAAAAGTGACTGGCCACGCTTGTAGCTTTGGCTGCGTGTAATAATCTGATCTAATTTATTCAGTTCGTTATAATGCAAACCCAATGGTAAACATAGGCGGTAAAGCGAACAATCCTGACAAGCAACATGATCGTATTCGATCTTTGCAAGGTCTTTAAACAGTGGCGTTACATTGTTCGATTGGGCCATTACACATCCTAACTATTAGTAATGGCTAATGATACCCCTTCAAACCCGTCACCGAAACAGTTATTATGTTTATTTATTTCTGATATCAGGAAAGCTCATGACATCTCGTAGCGCAACGGTTACGCGTA
>ENA-ORXI01000046-ORXI01000046.1-sediment-metagenome-genome-assembly--contig:-NODE-46-length-74417-cov-5.210143_pt1 | contig 74417 bp, 86 predicted proteins | sample MGYA00237861_ERZ511468 | MGnify/ENA primary metagenome ERZ511468 (study PRJEB26299, sample SAMN06266213) | sediment metagenome | isolation source: Hudson Canyon methane seep mesocosm | place: USA:Hudson...
TTAGGATAAAACATGATTGAAGATATTAAAAAAGACGCAGCAGATAGAATGCAAAAGAGTGTCGCTGCATTGACTAATTCAATGGCGAAAATTCGTGCAGGACGTGCTCATACAAGTCTTTTAGATCAAGTTATGGTGCCTTATTATGGCTCTGATGTCGCACTTAGCCAAGTGGCTAACGTGGGTATCGAAGATTCTCGTACATTGACCGTGACGCCTTGGGAAAAACCAATGTTGTCGGTTGTTGAAAAAGCAATTATGACCTCTGACTTAGGTGTAAATCCTAATAGTGCGGGTATGACGATTCGAATTCCTATTCCACCATTAACGGAAGAACGTCGTCGTGACTTAGTTAAAGTTGCTCGTAATGAAGCAGAAGGTGCTCGTATTGCGGTACGTAATATTCGTCGTGATGCTAATAGTACCTTGAAAGAATTATTGAAAGAAAAAGAAATCTCAGAAGATGAAGAACACGGTGCAGAAGAAGCAGTGCAAAAATTAACCGATGCCACTATCAAGCAAGTTGAAAGTGTTCTGACTGAGAAAGAAGCTGATTTGATGGAAGTATAAGTAGCATTGTCTACTTTTATCAGCAATGACTGCAGATAACACTCAAATACCAAAACATATCGCCATCATCATGGATGGTAATGGCCGTTGGGCTAAACAAAGACATCAACCACGATTTATGGGCCATAGAGCCGGTGTGAAAGCGGTTGAAAATATTGTTAAACACTGCGCTTCGCTTGGGGTTTCAGTATTAAGTTTATTTGCCTTTAGTAGCGAAAACTGGAAAAGACCGACAAAAGAAGTGACGCTTTTGATGGAACTATTTGCCTTATCTTTAAAGCAACAAGCTAAACGATTACATAAAAATAATATTCGTCTACACATTATTGGCGATATTAGTAAATTCTCCACAAGCTTACAAAAACAAATCCAGCAAGCAGAGCAATTGACAGCAAATAATTCCGGCTTGACGATTAATGTTGCTGCTAATTATGGTGGCCATTGGGATATTACTCAATCGGTGCAACAGTTAGCTGAAAAAGTAAAATCAGGGCAACTTGATCCTAGTGATATTACTGAAGCGGACATTGCACAAGGGCTGAGTACCGCTGAATTATCTGAACCCGATTTGTTTATTCGCACAGGTGGCGAACAACGTGTCAGTAATTTCATGTTATGGCAGTTAGCTTATACTGAGTTTTATTTTACTGATACTTTATGGCCAGATTTTAATAGCGAGCAACTTGACTCTGCGATAGACTCCTTTTTCCAGCGAGAACGCCGCTTTGGCAAAACCTCAGAGCAAATTAAGGATGATAATCATGCTTAAACAACGTTTAATCACCGCCGCACTCCTTATTCCACTTGTTGTTTTCAGTATTCTTTATTTTTCCACAGCAACAATGCAGTATTTATTAGCGGCTGTGAGCTTACTCGCAGCTTGGGAATGGTTTGCCATTATTGGTTTTGCCAGTCGAACAAAAAAAGCCTTTGCTTTGGTCACACTATTGCTCACTGCCGTATTAACAGTACTGTTACCTGTGATGGCTTTAGTTATCGTCGCGACCATTGTCTGGGCCACTATTTTATTTGTAGTGAAGCTGTACGCGCATAAACCCTTACCACAGTCAGTTCAAAATTTATTTTCACAGCCTAATACGGCACTATTAATTGCCTCGCTTGTGCTGGCTATTTTTTGGCATACAGCCGTGCAATTACATGCATTATCGCCATTGGGACCACAGCAATTACTCTATGTGATGGTATTGGTGTGGTTGGCAGATACCGGCGGTTACTTTGCTGGTAAACGTTGGGGAAAGTGTAAATTGGCTATTGCAATTAGTCCCAATAAAACATGGGAAGGTGTTGCTGGAGCCCTAGTTTTAGGTGGCCTATGGGCTGTCATCGCCTTTCTATTAGGATGGGCTGGAACATTAACATTAATACCGTGGTTATTATTGTCGGCCACGGCCTTGCTGCTGTCTATTGTCGGCGACCTGTTTGAAAGTCTATTCAAACGCAGCCATAACGTAAAAGATAGCGGCAATTTGCTTCCCGGCCATGGTGGCATATTAGATCGTATTGATAGCTTGATAGCAGCCGCTCCAGTATTTTTTGCGGGATTATATTTTTTAGGAGCAGTGTAAGTGCAAGCAGTAACACTATTAGGTTCAACGGGTTCTATCGGTGTCAGTACACTTAATGTTTTAGCTCAGCACCCTGAAAAATATCGTGTCTATGCACTGACAGCAAACCGCTCAGTAGATAACTTATTTGAACAATGTCAGCAATTTAAGCCTGAGATTGCCGTTATGTTGGATGAATCTGCAGCACAGCAGCTGGCAGATAAAATAACTGCAGCTGGCTTAAATATTGAGGTCTTATCAGGTGTTGATGCTTTAGTCCAAGTGGCAGAAAGTCAGCATACTGATTATGTGATGGCAGCCATTGTAGGCGCGGCTGGATTACTACCCACATTAGCTGCAGCACGCGCTGGTAAACATATATTATTGGCCAATAAAGAAGCCTTAGTAATGAGTGGCGGCCTGTTCATGCAAGAAGTTGAACGTAATGGCGCTACATTATTGCCCGTTGATAGCGAGCATAATGCGATTTGGCAGTGCCTACCTGTCGGTAATCAACAGCAACATCATTTCGACGGTAAAGGCGTTCGTCGTATTATCCTGACAGCTTCTGGTGGTCCTTTTCGTGACTATGAACTAGCTGATTTAGAGCTGGTCACACCTGAGCAAGCGGTGGCTCATCCTAATTGGTCAATGGGACAGAAGATCTCGGTCGATTCAGCAACAATGATGAATAAGGGCTTAGAAGTTATTGAGGCGCATTGGCTATTTGGTTTGCCTGCAGAGCAAATTGATGTGTTATTACATCGTCAAAGCATTATCCATTCGATGGTTGATTATGTCGATGGTTCGGTATTAGCCCAAATGGGTAATCCTGATATGAGAACACCTATTGCGAATGCACTAGCTTGGCCAAATAGAATTGATTCTGGTGTTGCACCTTTGGATCTTGTGGCGGCAGGGCGTTTAGATTTCTCCGCGGCGGATCATCAGCACTTTCCGTGTTTGGCATTAGCTTATCAAGCCTTAAATGCAGGTGGAACCAGTACAGCTATTTTAAATGCCGCTAATGAAATTGCTGTAGAAGCCTTCTTGCAGCGTCAAATTAAGTTTACCCAAATAGCTAAAATTATTGAACAGGTGTTAACACTTGTCCCTGCCAGCAATGGTGGCAGTCTTGAACAGATATTGGCTGACGATCAGCAGGCTCGTGAAGCCGCACTTTCATTGATTAAGTAATATGCAGTCGCTGTTATTTTTGATTGTCACATTAGCCATCATTGTGGTGGTACATGAGTATGGCCATTTCTGGGTAGCGCGACGTTGTGGCGTAAAAGTACTTAAATTTTCAGTCGGATTTGGCAAGCCATTATGGCGTCGGATGGGCAAAGATGGTACCGAATATATCCTTGCTGCTATTCCCTTAGGCGGCTATGTGAAAATGCTAGATGAACGTGAAGGTGAGGTTGCCCCTGAGGAGCTTGATAAGGCGTTTAACCGTAAATCACTGGGTGCTAGAGTCGCCATCGTTGCTGCTGGGCCAATTGCAAATTTATTATTTGCTGTACTTGCTTATTGGTTTCTGTTTGTTTTAGGTGTGCCAGGAATGCGGTCAATTGTGGGCGAAGTCACTCCTGACAGTCCGGCTGCTAATGCACAAATAGTATCAGGCGATGAAATCACATCCGTTAATGGTCACCAGACGGCAACATGGTCGAGTGTCTACCGTGAATTAGCACGGACTGTGGAAACTGGCGGTGTGGCAGATATTACAGTTGATATGGGGGGGAGTGATGTTCATCGCCAACTAAGCATAACAAAATCGGATCTATCAATATCGGTATTGCAATATGTAGGGCTAAGCCCAATACGTATAGCACTAGAGCCAATTATTGCATCAGTCATTGCAGGTGGAGTGGCCGATCGTGCTGGACTACATGCTGGTGATTTGATTGTGGCCGTTGATGGCACAGTGATAGTAGATTGGCGTGAATTTGTTGCCATTGTTCAGAAAAGTGCAAATACACCACTCAGTGTAGACATTAGGCGTGATTTGCGCGCCATGACTTTAGTGATTACCCCTGAAAGTGGGCGTAGTCAGCAACAAGGTAAAATCGGCGTCACACTTGATAGTAGTCAAGCATCTATTCCAGCAGAGCTAAGAGCAGTAGAGAAATATGGTGTTGGCGCAGCAGTGTACAGAGCCTGTTATGAAACATGGGCGTTCTCAACTTCAACACTAAAAAGTTTAGCGGGCATGCTGACAGGATCCGTCTCAAGTGAAAATATTGGTGGGCCGATTACGATTGCACAATTTGCAGGTGCTTCTGCAGATCGAGGCATACTTTCTTTTATTAATTTTTTAGCCATGATTAGTATTAGTTTAGGTATTTTAAATTTATTGCCCATCCCAATCTTGGATGGTGGTCATTTAGCCTTATATTTAATTGAGTGGTTACGTGGTTCTCCCTTGTCTGAATCGGTACAAATGCAGGGGCAAAAAGTAGGTATTATTTTACTTTTAATGCTGATGTTTTTAGCTTTTTTCAATGACTTAACAAGACTGTTTGGATAATGTGGCTATAACAGGTAAACTAGCACTCTTTCGCCTGACACTATTAACGAAGAATTAAATGAATAAACTACTCAAAATCATTGCTTTATTATTACTCTCAGGCTCAGTATTTGCCGAAAGTTTTGTAATAAAAGATATCCGTGTTGAAGGTTTACAACGTATTTCTGCAGGTACCGTGTTTAATTTCCTGACAGTGAAAGTCGGTGATGAAATGAGCGAGAAAGATGCTAAAAGCATTATTCGTTCTTTATATAAATCTAAATATTTCAGTGATGTAGGCGTCGAAGAAGAAGAGGGTGTTTTAGTGATTAAAGTCGCTGAACGTCCTGCTGTTTCAAGTATTGAATTTGTCGGTAATAAAGATTTAGATAGTGATGAGCTACTTAAGTCATTACAGCAAATAGGTTTTTCAGAAGGCCAAGTATTTGAACAGGCTATGTTAGAGCGTGTTGAACTTGAACTGCAACGACAGTATTTTAGCCGCGGTAAATATGGCGTTAATATCGAGTCACAAGTAACCCCATTGCCACGCAACCGTGTTGCTATTCAGATTACCATGGCTGAAGGTGTAGTTGCCACCATTGCTACTATTAATATCGTCGGTAATAATTCGTTTGATGAAGATGACTTATTGTCAGATTTTCAATCGACGACAGGTAATATTTTATCCGCTTTTACGCGTGATAATCAGTACTCTCGCCAAAAACTATCTGCAGATTTGGAAACACTGAGATCGTTCTATTTAAATAGAGGTTATGTTGCTTTTACAGTTGAATCTACACAGGTCTCGATTACAGACGATAAAAAACAAATGTTTATCACCATTAATATTTCTGAGGGCGCACGTTATAAAATTAAACAAGTGCGTTTAGCCGGCGATTTAATTGTCGATGAAAATGAATTGTTCGACTTAGTAAGCATCAAAAAAGATGCTGTTTTTTCACGTAGAGCAATCACCCAAAGTACTGAGTCACTTACTAAGCGTTTGGGTGATGACGGCTATGCCTTTGCTAATGTGAACTCTGTGCCGAATATCGATCATGATAATAAAGAAGTAGAACTGACATTTTTTGTTGATCCAGGCCGTCGAGCCTATGTACGTCGTATTAATATTAGCGGTAATAGTAAAACACGAGATGAAGTATTACGTCGCGAATTTCGTCAACAGGAAGCATCATGGATTTCCACCTCTGATGTTGATGTCTCACGTGGCAGAGTTCAGCGTTTAGGCTATTTTGAAGGGGTGAATGTTGAGACAGTGCCTGTGCCAGGCACATCTGATCAAGTTGACCTTGATTTTAATGTCACCGAAATGGCTTCAGGTAGTTTGTCTGCAGGTTTAGGTTTTTCGCAATCAGATGGTTTGATTTTTAATGCCAATGTAAGTCAGAAAAACTTTTTGGGTAGTGGTAAACATATTAATTTCGGTTTTAATAATAGTAGTGTGAATACCGTGTATAGCTTTGGTTATACCAATCCATTTGCCACTGTTGATGGTATCAGCCAAGGTTTTAATGCGTTTTACCGTAAAACAGATGCAGATGAAGCTAATATAGCAAACTATAGTACGGATAACTGGGGCGGCGATGTTAGCTTTGGTATCCCTATCTCAGAAAATAACCGTATTAGAGTGTCTTTTGGTTATGAAAATACGGTTCTTAAGTTACCAGAGACAAATACAATTCAAACGTATCAAGATTTTGTGGATAAAGAAGGTGACGAGTTTGATACTTTTCATGTTTCATTGGGTTGGTCTAACGACACGCGTGATAACTCAGTATTACCAACCAGAGGGACATCGCAAAGTTTAACTGCGGAAGTGGCTGTTCCAGTTGGTTCATTACAGTATTACAAAATCAAATATAAACATGATTGGTATACACCGATCACTGATTCACTGACACTTTCTTTAGGTGGGAATATTGGTTATGCCGATGGTTATGGTGATACTGAAGACCTTCCTTTCTTTAAAAACTTTTATGCCGGTGGTATACGTAGTGTGCGTGGTTACCAAAGTAATACACTGGGGCTAAAGGAACAAGACCAAGCCTTGGGTGGTAATCTATTAGTGGCAGCAAGCGCTGAAGTTATCTTTCCTATACCCTTTTTCAAAAAAACATTAAGATCATTTCGTCTAAGTGCATTCACCGATGTAGGTAATGTTTACGACAAAGATCAAGATTTTGAAACTGACTTACTTCGATACTCTGCGGGTATCGGTGCCGTCTGGATCTCACCATTTGGTGCGATGACTGTTAGTTTTGCACAACCGTTTAATGAGCAGGAAGATGATGAAACAGAGAGCTTCCAATTCTCATTAGGCTCAACATTTTAATTAGATTTCATCTGGAGATGAATGTGAAAAAAGTAAATATTTTAGGCTTGTTTTTTATTGCTGCTATGGCAGCACTTCCTGTACAAGCTGCAGAGTTAAAAATTGGTGTGGTTAATGCTGGAGCAGTATTAGATAAATCGCCACAAAAGTCACAAGCCTTATCGCGCCTTGAGAAAGAATTTTTGACGCGAAGCAAGTTAATAGAAAAGAAACAGAAAAGTGTTATTTCACAACGCGATAAATTAGCAAAAGATGGCGCTATTTTAGGTGCTCAAGAACGTAAAGATAAAGAGCGTGCAGTATTGAGTGATCAACGTGACTTAAAACGTTTACAAGATGAATATAGTGAAGATCTTTCAATTCGTCGTAATGAAGAGTTACGTAAATTAGAAAAGGAAATCGCTCAAGCAATTGTTGATTTAGCTAAAAAAGAATCATACGATCTTGTCGTTTATCAAGGTGTTATCTTTGCCAGTGATAAAGTTGATATGACGGCTAAAGTATTAGAATTGTTAAAATCAAAAGCTAAATAATAGCGGGATTATCTATCGTGTGGACGTTGGCTGAAATTGCTCACCATATTGGCGGTGTAGTACAAGGTGATGAACAATACCAGGTAAAAGGTATTGCTACCTTGCAAGGTGCTCAGAGTGAGCAACTTAGTTTTTTATCTAATAAAAAGTATAAAAAATATTTAGCTGATAGCAGTGCAGGTGCTGTTATTGTCAGCAGTGACATGGCTACTTTTGTAGCTAAACATGCGATTATAGTGGATGATCCTTATGTTGCTTATGCAAAAGCAGCTAGCTTATTAAATCCTATTGCAAGCTCAGCTACAGGTATTCATTCATCAGCCTATATTGCTGCTGACGCCAATATTGATCCAACAGCCTCGATAGGCCCACAAGCTGTGATTAGCGCGGGTGTAACAATCGCTAACAATGTGGTCATTGGTCCGGGCTGTGTCGTTTTAGACAATGTATCTATTGGTGAATCAACACGGTTAACCGCTAATATCACCTTATGCGAGGGTGTCAAACTTGGCAAGCGAGTTGTTATCCATCCTGGTGTTGTTATCGGTGCTGATGGCTTTGGCATTGCAAATGATCACGGTGCATGGATAAAAGTGCCTCAGATCGGCAGTGTTGTTATCGGTGATGATGTTGAAGTGGGTGCCAATAGCACGATTGACCGAGGGGCAATTGAAGATACAATAATTGCTAATGGTGTCAAACTCGATAATCAAATTCAGATTGCCCATAATGTCATTATTGGTGAAAATACCGTTATCGCTGGCTGTGTTGGTATTGCAGGTAGTACGGAAGTCGGTCGCAATTGTGTTATCGGTGGTGGTGTAGGTATTGCTGGACATCTCTCTATTGCAGATGGTGTACTGCTGACCGGTATGACAATGGTTACTAAGTCTATTAGAAGTTCAGGTTCATATTCTTCTGGTCTACCAGTAGAGCCCACTTCGCAATGGCATAAAAATGTAGTTCGCTACCGTCAATTGAATAAATTAGTTGACCGAGTTAAACAGTTGGAAATCGCCAATAAAGATAATTAAAAGCGCTGACACGCTTTACCTTCACCAACGACCACAGTAATATAAACGTAAAATTTACCTCATCACAACGACGTGCAATTGCATTAACGTTAAAAGGATTAGAACACGTGAACACTATTGATATACATGAAATTCAAACGCTGTTACCTCACCGTTATCCTTTTTTATTAATTGATCGTGTTATTGACTACACACCGGGTGAATCATTAGTTGGCATAAAAAATATTACCTTTAATGAGCCACAGTTTACTGGTCACTTTCCGCAACGCGTTATTATGCCTGGTGTTTTAATCCTAGAAGCATTAGCTCAAGCTACTGGTTTACTTGCTTTTAAAAGCGTTGAGGACCTACGCTCTGATAACTCACTTTATTATTTAGCGGGTATCGATAACGCTCGATTTAAGAAACCAGTTGAGCCAGGCGATCAACTCAAACTTGAAGTAAAGTTAGTAAAAAATAAACGTAATTTATGGAAATTTAGTGGGGAAGCGACAGTTGATGGTGAGTTGGTTGTAAGCGCAGACATCATGTGTGTCGATCAAGAAATGCCAAAATGATCCATAGTACAGCTATTATCGATCCCTCTGCGCTTATCGCAGAGGATGTCAATATAGGTCCCTATACCATTATCGGGGCTGATGTTGAAATTGGTGCCGGCTGTGAAATTGGGCCTCATGTGCTTATAAAAGGCCCATGTAAAATTGGTTCAGATAATAAGATCCTCCAATTCTCTTCTATTGGTGAAGATCCACAAGATAAAAAGTATGCTGGTGAAGCTACGCGATTAGAAATCGGTAATAATAATCTCATCCGTGAGAATGTGACTATTAATCGCGGTACAGTTCAAGGTGGCGGACTCACCAAGGTGGGTAATGATAACTGGATTATGGCGTATGTTCATATCGCCCATGATTGTATTATTGGTAATGAAACTATATTAGCGAATAATGCAACATTAGCCGGTCACGTGAGTATTGATGATTATGTGATTCTGGGTGGTGCGACTTTAGTGAGTCAGTTTAATAATATGGGCGCGTATTCCTTTAGCGCTATGGGCAGTGTTATATCCCGAAATGTACCGCCTTACGTGCTGGTATCAGGCCATATGGCTAAACCAGTAGGTGTCAATGTAGAGGGACTGCGTCGTCGTCAGTTTACTGAGCTACAAATAAAAAATATACGCCATGCGTATAAGTCTATCTATCGTTCAGGTTTACGGATTGAAGAGGCTGAAGTGAAATTGGCGGAGATAGAGCAAGAGGATAAAGAGATTGCTCTTTTGCTTGATTATTTGAAAAAGCAAGAAGGTGGAATTATTCGCTAGCTTTTACGTGTTTGTAAATGTGTTAAAAGAGGCCGCTTCTAATTATTTAGAAGCGGCCTTTTTTGTTTTAGTCGTTAGCCGGTGTTGAGCTAATTCGATGAATTGTTAAATCGGCACCGTTATATTCTTCTTCTTGACTTAAGCGTAGCCCCATTACTTTTTTCAATACGCCGTATACGAGATAACCACCAACAAATGCAATGGTGATACCTAATAGGGTGCCCATGAGTTGCGATACTAAACTAACGCCACCCAAGCCGCCTAGAGCAAGCTGACCGAAGATACCTGCAGCAATACCACCCCAAACACCACATATTCCATGTAAAGGCCATACACCGAGGACATCATCAATTTTCCATTTGTTTTGTGTCAGGGTAAACATATAAACAAATAAACCGCCGGCAATACCACCTGTGACTAGCGCACCAAGTGGGTGCATAACGTCAGAACCCGCACAAACAGCTACTAAACCTGCTAGAGGTCCGTTATGGACAAAACCTGGGTCATTTTTACTAACGAAGCAGGCAACGAGTGTTCCACCGACCATCGCCATCAATGAGTTCACTGCAACAAGGCCACTAATGCCATCAATCTCTTGCGCTGACATCACATTAAAACCAAACCAGCCAACAGTTAAGATCCAAGCACCTAATGCAAGGAAAGGAATATTTGAAGGCGGATGAGCATATACTTCACCTTGCTTGCCATAACGACCATGACGAGGACCTAGGTGTAATACGGCAGCAAGGGCAATCCAGCCACCAACAGCATGAACAACAATAGAGCCAGCAAAGTCGTGGAAGCTAGCTCCAAAGCTAGTTTCTAACCACGCTTGAAAACCAAATAGACCATTCCAACTAATACCTTCAAATAAGGGGTAGATAAAACCAGCTAGAAAGAAAGTGGCAATCAGTTGAGGATTGAATTTTGAGCGTTCGGCGATACCGCCAGAAACGATAGCAGGTATAGCAGCAGCGAAAGTAAGTAAGAAAAAGAATTTAACTAATTCGTAACCATTGCTTTCGATAAGTGAGGGGCCTGCTTGTAAAAAATCGATACCGTAAGCAAGACTGTAACCTATGAAGAAATAAGCAATAGTCGATACAGCAAAATCCATAATGATTTTGACAAGGGCATTAACTTGGTTTTTCTTACGTACAGTACCTACTTCAAGGAATGCAAAGCCAGCATGCATTGCAAGTACCATAATGGCACCGAGTAGAATAAATAGAACATCAGTTGAGTTTTGCAATGAGCTTTCCTCTTATATTGAAAAGATGATAATAATGAGTGCAATTGTTGCACCAAAAAAGACATTGTTAATAGAAACAAAAAGATAGATAAAAAGCGCTGAATGTTAGTTTGTAATATACGAACCATATTGGTGCTAGCTGTTGTCTCTGGCACTACAATGGTGCGTTAAGTGTATTTAAAGCTGTTATCCACATTGTCTGCGGATCTAACGTATAATTATGGGTTTTAAAAATTATTGAACTTCACAGTTCCATTTTAGCGACAAACGAGGACATACAGAACGATGGATATCTACGCATCAGATGAAGAAAAAGGCGAAGAGATAAAACAGTGGTGGAGAGATAATGGTCGCTCAGTCATTGTCAGCTGTCTACTTGGTGTAGCCGTCCTTTTTGGTGGTCGCTATTGGATGACCTATCAACAGACTGCAGCATCAAATGCATCCGTCGCTTATCAGCAAGTGATGATCGCACTTAACAATGACAAAGTATCGGCTGCAGAAGATAAAACTCAGCAATTATTCAGCGAGTTTGCCAGCACACCGTATGCAGTATTCGCTGCATTTGAGATGGCTGCACAGGCGACAGATAAGGTGGCAGCACAGTCTTACCTAGAATGGGTTATGGCTAATGCAGATTTAACTGCCCATAAAGAATTGGCACGACTTCGTCTGGCCCAAGTATTAATGAGTAATGATAAATATGATCAATCGTTAGCCTTAATTGCTGAATCAGAGTCAGTAGCCTTTTCATCATTATTAGCGGAATTACGTGGTGATATATTGGTTGCACAGGGTAATTCAGCAGATGCAAGAGCCGCCTACCAAACAGCCATGATTGACTTAATTGAAGGTGAGCCGAGAAAAGGTATTATCCAATTTAAATTAGATGATGTGGCAGATTAATATGACGATGACACTTTGTCGCCTTGTTATTACGGGACTATTTATATCAGTATTGACAGGCTGTGGTGCTGTTAGTAATTGGATGGAAGGTGATGTATACGAAGCGCCAGCCACTGAGCTAACTGAGTTTACGATAGAGTTTGAACCTAAACTTGTCTGGTCAACAGATACAGGTGATGGCACTGGGGATGACTACAGTGATTTAGCTACATGGCTGCAAGGTGATATGGCCATTGCAGTTGACTATGAAGGTAAAGTGACCAGTTTTGATGCACAAACAGGTAAGCAGTTGTGGACTACTGATATTGATAAGCATATCGCAACAGGTGCTGGTGGTGGTAATGGTCTTGTACTGGTCGGATCATCAGAAGGTGATATTGTCGCTTTAGATGAAACAACGGGTGTCATTAAATGGCAACAGAAATTAAGCAGCGAAATACTTTCACCCCCTAAAGCAGCAATGGATGTTGCTGTTGTTAGAACGGCTGATGGTCGCATGACGGGCTTGAATGTTACAGATGGTCAGGTGTTATGGACGTATCAGCGGGCTGTTCCTTTGCTCAGCTTACGTGGGGCAAGCGAGCCTGTATTAGTTGAAGACAAGGTGATTACAGGTTATGCCAATGGTAAATTAGTCGCCTTATCAATCAGCGATGGTACTGTTATTTGGGAAGCCAGTGTCGCAGTAGCACGTGGTCGATCAGAATTAGATCGGATAGTTGATATTGATTCTGCCGCGGTAATTAAAAATGATGTGGTGTATGTGGTTACTTATAATGGCCGACTTGCTGCCTTATCCTTAGAAAGTGGCAGAATACTATGGGCTCGTGAAATGTCTTCACGTTCTGGTTTAGATGTTGACAGTGGTGATGCTGTTTATGTCAGTGATGAATTTGATTATGTGTGGGCGCTTCAGGATGGTTCTGGTGATGCATTGTGGCGACAAACTCGCCTATTACGTCGAAAAGTAACTGCCCCCGCCATTGTTGGCGATTACATCATTGTCGGTGACTTTGAAGGTTATGTGCATTGGATGTCACGTGCTGATGGCCATTTTGTGACTCGAGTAAGAGTTGCTGATGAGCCAATTCGCAGTAAACCTGTCGTAAAAGATGACTTGGTTTATATCACCGCTACTGATGGCACTTTAAGTACATTCCGGATCCAATAATATGAAACCAGTTATAGCCTTAGTAGGTCGTCCAAACGTGGGTAAGTCCACTTTGTTTAACCGTTTAACACGTAGTCGTGATGCACTTGTAGCCAATTTTTCAGGTCTGACACGAGATAGGATTTATGGCACGGTGACAAGCGATGATTGTGACTTTATTATTATTGATACCGGTGGTTTGACTGCTCAATCAGATAATATGGCTGATCTGATGAAAAAACAGGCCGATCTAGCCATAGAAGAAGCCGACTTGGTGTTTTTTTTAGTCGATGGTCGAGCAGGTTTAATGGCAGACGATCATGCTGTTGGCCAAAAACTACGTAGTATTGGTAAACCGACGATTTTAGTGATCAATAAATCTGAGGGTGAACAAAAAGAAATGATCGCCGCTGAATTTTACGCACTGGGTCTTGGTGAACCACAGGTTATATCGGCTTCACAAGGGCGTGGTATAGCTGATTTAATATCATCACTTAAAGATGAACTCCCTGCGGTTATAGCTGCTGCCGATGACAGTGACAGTGAAGAAGAAGATAAAGAACAACGAGATAATACGATCCGCTTGGCGGTGTTAGGTCGACCTAATGTAGGCAAATCCACCTTGATTAACCGCATTATGGGTGAAGAGCGTGTGGTTGCTTTTGATGAACCCGGTACAACACGCGACAGTATTCATATTCCATTCGAAAAAGATGGCACAGACTATATACTAATTGATACAGCAGGTGTCCGTAGACGCTCTAAAGTATCAGAAATGTTGGAAAAATTTAGTATTGTTAAAACATTGCAAGCCTTAGAAGATGCCAATGTTGTATTACTTATCTTAGATGCACATGAAGGCATCGTTGAGCAAGATCTTCATCTTGCCGGTCTTATTATTCAAAGTGGCCGTGCTGTGGTCATTGCCGTGAATAAATGGGATGGTTTAGATAAAGAAGAGCGTGAATGGGTGACATCGAATGTCGAGCGCCGCTTACCCTTTTTAAACTTTGCTAATACTCACTTCATTTCAGCATTGCACGGTAGTGGTGTCGGTTTATTATTTAAATCCGTTAAACAAGCGTATGAATCAGCCATGGCACAAATCCCAACGCCTCGATTAACGCGAGTATTGGAAGATGCTGTTGCCGATCATCAGCCGCCCCTTGTTCATGGCCGCAGAATTAAATTCCGTTATGCGCATTTAGGGGGTAAAAATCCACCACGAATCATTATTCATGGTAATCAAACGGATTCAACACCAAATAGTTATAAACGTTATTTAGAAAATACCTTTAGGGATGTATTGAATCTACACGGTACGCCAATAGTGATTGAATTTAAGAAAGGTGATAATCCGTTTAAAGACAAGAAAAAGCGTACTGATGGTCAGGGTACAAAACATGTCAAAGATTATAAAAACAGAAAGTAATTTATAAAATACCCTCGTCGTCTCCCATTAGATTGTCGAGGGATGTTAAATGCCCACGAATCTTTTCTCGCTCTGACAACTTCTCACGTGCGGCAAGGGGAAGGTCAGTAAATAATATAACCTTTTGGTCAATAAGGGTATTAATTAGATCTTCCAATACACGCACTAAGGCAATATCTGAAACGGAGAGTGCGGCTTTAACCTCAGTACTATTGCTAGACTGTTTTAAGTAATTGACTAATTCAGTGTTCTCAATTGAGATATATTCATCTGCTTGGTCATCAGCGGTTTCGGAAATCGCATCAATTTCGCCGTGCTCATTTCGGTGTACATACGCCATCTTAAATCCCATTATCTGTTCTGTTTTGAAGCAAGTATATTAGTAAACTGATCAAAAGATAAACTTATTCTATCGCATATGATGTAATAAAAAGTAAATCAGTTATATCTAATATGACTAAATATTGTATGATTTCAGTCTGATTGATGGGTGAACGATAGAGATAAATTTTGTGAATCGATTCACATTTTGTACTATGGATATTTTTTGCATAGCTGACCATTAGGAAAAAGCAACAGATATGGTTCAAGATACAACAATAGAAGAAGATAACAACAAGGCACAATGGGCTAATCAAAGTAATCAGTCCACTTTAGATGATCCCTTGCTGAGTTGTTTAACGATTCTTAGTAAGCTGTTGAAAAAACCACATAGTGCAGAATCATTGATTGCCGGTCTGCCGCTTGTTGATAATAAATTAACGCCAAAGCTATTTTCGCGAGCAGCTGAGAGAGCGGGTTTATCATCTAAAGTGGTTAAACGACCACTACGTAAAGTATCAAATTTAGTTTTACCTGCTGTTTTGTTATTAGAAAATAGTACCGCATGTATCGTTTTAGAGTTTAAGAAAAAGTCTGCTAGAGTTATTTTTCCTGAATCAGGAGAAGGTGAGTCTGAAATACCACTAGCCAGTTTGAAAGAGCAATATACCGGCTATGCTATTTTCATTAAAGCAGTGCATCATTTTGATTCCCGGACTGAAAATTCTGCTATTCCTCGCACAAAACATTGGTTTTGGGGCACTATTTTACGATTCTGGCCAATTTATGGTGAAGTGTTTATCGCCTCTATATTGGTCAACTCCTTTGCTTTAGCATCACCACTATTTATTATGAATGTGTATGACCGCGTGGTACCGAATCATGCGATAGAAACATTATGGGTACTTGCGATCGGTGTAGCGACGGTATTTGTTTTCGATTTGTTTCTCCGTACATTACGTGGTTACTTCATTGATATGGCCGGTAAGAAGGCTGATGTCATTTTATCCGCCACCATTTTTGAAAAAGTGATGGGAATAAAAATGTCTGCACGTTCGAATTCTGTTGGCTCCTTTGCTAATAGCATGCATGAATTTGAATCTTTTCGAGAATTTTTCACCTCGACCACCTTAACCACCTTTATCGATTTACCTTTTTCATTTTTGTTTATTTTTGTTATTTGGACAATAGGCGGTGAATTAGCCTATGTGCCCTTAGCAGCTATTCCTTTAGCAATTTTAGTTAGCCTGATTATTCAAATACCTTTAGGACGCACTATCCAACATTTATTCCGTCATTCGGGTCAGAAAAGTGCCACTCTAATTGAAACCTTGACGGGCTTAGAAACCATTAAAAGTATTGGTGCTGAAGCGCCTATCCAAAAAAAATGGGAACAAACAATAGGGTTTATTGCTAAATATAGTCAACGTTCACGTATGTTGTCTTCAATGGCGGTTAATTTCACTGCTTTTTTACAACAAATGGCATCCGTTTCAATTGTTGTTTTTGGTGTTTACAAGATTTCCGAAGGTGATATCACCATGGGGGCACTAATCGCCAGTACAATTTTGACGGGGCGAGCCTTAGCACCATTAGGCCAAGTGGCTGGCATATTGACGCGTTATCATCAATCAAAAGCGGCTTTAAGTTCGCTTAATCAGTTAATGAATCTACCTGTTGAACGACCATCGGGTAGAGAGTTTTTACATCGCCCTGATTTTAAAGGTGGCATTACATTTAAAAACGTCACCTTTCGTTATCCAGATCAACCGGTTGATGCCTTATCAGATATATCATTTTCGATAAAGCCCGGTGAAAAAGTGGCCTTTATTGGTCGTATTGGTTCGGGAAAGAGTTCGATTGAGAAGTTGATTCTAGGATTATATGAACCGACCGATGGCGCGATTTTATTAGATGGTACAGATATCCGTCAGGTTGATCCCGTCGATCTAAGGCGTAATGTAGGTTATGCCCCACAAGATGTTGTGCTTTTCTTCGGTAGTATTCGCGATAATATTGCCATGGGCGCCCCTTTTGCAGATGATGCAGCCATACTTAAAGCAGCTGAAATAGCGGGCGTAACAGACTTAGTCAATCGCCACCCTGCAGGCTTTGATCTACCGGTCGGTGAACGTGGAGAAGGCTTATCTGGAGGGCAAAGACAAAGCGTTGCGGTTGCCAGAGCAATATTACTTGACCCACCTGTTTTGGTATTAGATGAACCGACTAATGCAATGGATAACAGCACTGAAGATCAATTCAAAGCAAGGCTTGCTACGGAACTCGCTGATAAAACACTGCTTTTAGTGACCCATAAGGCTTCATTGCTAAGCTTGGTTGATCGGATAATAGTTATGGATCAAGGCAATTTACTTGCTGATGGGCCTCGAGACCAAGTATTAGCCGCGCTTAAAAAAGGCCATATTAAAGTGACAAAAGGGTAATCGTAAATGGCATTTCTAAAACGTACTCATCCTGATGATGCTGAATTTATGTCGGAAGTCAGTGCTGCCACTTTAGAGTCGGCACATAGGCTCGGCCATTCCCTGCTGATATTAAGTTTGGCTTTTTTTGTGGCTGCAGGATGGTGGGCCAATGAAACATCATTGGATGAGGTTACTCGAGGTGATGGTAAGGTCGTACCATCAAGCAAAATCCAAGTTATCCAAAATTTGGAAGGCGGTATCTTATCTGAAGTATTAGTGACGGAGGGAGAGTCTGTTGAAAAAGGTCAGATATTATTAAAAATAGATGATACGCGTTTTTCATCGTCGTTTAGAGAAACAAAACTTAAATACTATGAATTATTGGCTCGTAGTACACGTCTACAGGCAGAAAGTGAAGATATTAAGTTTATTGTTCCGCCTGAAGTAACCGAAGTTGATCCGGTATTATCGATAAATGAAATGGCATTGTATAAAACACGCCAATTAGAATTAGATTCGACTATTCGAGTATTGAAACAACAAGAGTTACAGCGTCAACAAGAGATCATTGAACGTCGTGCTAAACAAACACAATTAAAACAAAGTTATGAGTTGAGTGATCAAGAACTGAAAATGTCAGAACCATTGGTTGAAGCGGGTGTGATGTCGGAGGTTGAACTACTACGGTTAAAACGCTCTGTAAATGATTTACATGGTGAAATGGAAGCCAACCGTTTAGCCATACCACGGATTAAATCAGCTTTAAATGAAGCAAGACAGAAAATTGAAGAACAAAAAATTCAGTTTAGAACAGATGCTGCAGGTGAGTTTTCACAAGTGAATGCAGAACTAGCACGGACTAAAGAAAGCGTATTTTCCTTAGGTGATAGAGTGACACGTACACAAGTCCGCTCACCTGTAAAAGGTACTATAAAACAGTTAAAAATAAATACTGTTGGCGGTATTATCCAGCCCGGTATGGACCTGCTCGAAATAGTGCCTATTGAAGATAATCTATTAATTGAAGCTAAAATAAGACCCTCTGATATTGCTTTTTTAAGACCCGGCCAAGAGGCGATGATTAAATTGACTGCCTATGATTTTGCAATTTATGGCGGTTTGCCTGCTAAACTTGAACGAATTAGTGCGGATACTATTACTGATGAGAAAGATGATAGTTTTTATTTGATTTATTTAAGAACAGACAAAAACTATATAGACAGTAGTAAAGGGATGTTAAATATTATTCCAGGAATGACAACTAGTGTAGATATTTTGACAGGGAAGAAAACAGTGTTAGATTATTTGTTAAAGCCTATTCTTAAGGCTAAAAATGAAGCATTAAGAGAGCGATGACTATTACTAAACTACATTTAATTATTTCAAATGCAGATTTATTACAATCAATAAAATCAGCTTTGTCAGAACAGTTCACCATTATGAGCAGTAATAATGTTGCCGAGTATTTAGCGACTACGGAACTGGATGATGTGAGCCTTGTTGTCTGCGAAAAATCTATTCTAGATGATGATAAAACGGCACTAGCAAGTATTAAGTCTGTTAATTCTGATCTCAGAGTATTAGTGCTTGGTTCAGCGTGTACCAGCAGTGAACAAGTATCATTTCTGAAGCGTGGTGCACGGGGTTATTTTGATAATTCCTTGTCCTTTGCTAAATTAAGCGAAGCAGTACAGTGTGTTTTACATGGCGAAGTGTGGATTGAGCGACATGTGATTTCTGGCTTAATTGATGAATTAACCCATGAGCCTGAAATAAGTGATGAACAAAGACAGACCGTGGCTACATTATCACCAAAAGAATTAGAAGTGGCTAAATTAGTCAGTCATGGTGCAACCAATAAAATGATTGCTAAAAACATGTCAATAACAGAACGCACAGTAAAGGCACATTTGACGGCTATTTTCCAAAAAATGAACCTTACTGATAGGCTGTCATTAGCTATCTTTTTTAGAGATTTGCGAGAATAATTTTCATAGTAAAATCAACCGGTTTAAATATCAACGTTTATGTTATTACTTAAACTATGTTAGAGTATTATTTGAATTGAAAATATGGAAGATTAAAGGATTAATCGCTTATGCTTGGGATGAACGAAATATGAAACTAAAAACGACTATCAGAGTGATTTCTTTATATATCGCCACACTTGCAACTGCATCAGCAGTGACCTTGCAAGAAGCGGTTGATGTCACCATCAAAACAAACCCAGACGTATTGGCTGCGAGCAATGAACGTAATGCTGTATCTAAAGAGATTCTTCAGGCGCGTGCAGGCTATTTGCCAACGGTTGATTTAGCGTTAGGTACGGGTAGTGAGTGGACTGATAATACAACCACACGTGCGGTATCCCATAAAAATGTAAAGTTGAGTCGTGATGAGGCTAGCCTTAATTTACGTCAAATGTTGTTTGATGGTATGCAAACAAAAAATGAAGTGCTTCGTCACACAGCACGGACTAATTCACGAGCCTACGGCGTATTCGGTGCTGCTGAAAATACCGGCTTAGAAGCGGTTGATGCCTACCTAGAGGTATTACGCAGACAAAAATTAGTTGAATTAACAACAACTAATCTAGAAGCGCATGAACGCACACATGACCAGATTAAACTACGTAGTGAACGAGGTGTTGGTCGTAAAGCGGATATGGACCAAAGCCAAGGTCGTGTTGCACTGGCAAGAGCGAATCAAATCTCAGAGCAAAGTAATCTTCGTGATGCAGAAACAACGTATTTACGTGTAGTGGGACAAGCTGCTGACTCTTTATCTGATCCAGCATCGCCTAAAAGTTTATTGCCAAACACACTAGATGAAGCCATTAGTTTGGGCATAGATAATCATCCAACACTAAAATCAGCTAATGCAGATGTAGATTCTGCCAATGCTCAACATGATACGGCATTAGCTGTTTTTTACCCTCGTGTTGATTTTGAGTTAGGCACAACAGCAAATAACGATCTTGATGGTGTTGAAGGTCATAATAATGACGTGACGGCAATGGTTCGTTTACGTTATAACTTGCTCAATGGTGGTAAAGATAAAGCTCGTCGCGAAGAAACTGCTTATCTGATTAACCAAGCGGAAGAAATTCGCAATAATACGTATCGCCAAGTTGAACAAAGTGTTCGTTTATCATGGAATGCCTTAGAGACAGTTGTTAATCAAATGAGCTTCTTTCAGTTGCATGTCGATTCAAGTGAAAGATCACGTGATGCATACCAGCAACAATTTAGTTTAGGTCAGCGCACATTACTTGATTTATTAGATTCTGAGAACGAGGTCTTTGTTGCACGCCAAGCGCTAGTAAATGCACAATACGACGAAATGTTTGCTCTATATCGTGTACTTAATAGTACCGGTAGTTTATTGCAAAGTTTACAAGTTGTACTGCCTGAATCGAGTGCAACAATAGCAAATAATTAATGTTAGCTATTTAATTATTGTTAAATAATAAAGCCATGGAAAGTTTTTTCATGGCTTTTTTGTATCTATAATCCGATATTAGACAAGATGATTTTTTCTTGTTTTTGGCTGGTCATGATATTATGAAACATTATGTACTAAGAGGCATGCTAAAGAAGAACCCATGAGTAAACAATCATCATATACATACGAAGAGCTTTTGCAATGTGGTCGCGGCGAGATGTTTGGCCCTGGCAATGCACAGTTACCTACCCCAAACATGTTGATGATGGATCGCATCACGCATATTTCAAATGAAGGTGGTAAATACGGCAAGGGTGAAGTTATTGCTGAACTAGATATCACCCCTGATTTATGGTTTTTCGATTGTCATTTCCCCGGTGATCCAGTAATGCCTGGCTGTCTAGGTCTAGATGCTATGTGGCAATTAGTTGGTTTTTTCTTAGGTTGGGATGGTAATCCTGGTCGAGGTCGCGCCTTAGGTTCTGGCGAAGTAAAATTCTCTGGACAAGTACTGCCAACAGCAAAAAAAGTAACATATAAATTAGACTTAAAACGTGTAATTGCACGTAAATTAGTCTTGGCTATTGCAGACGGTACAGTCTCTGTTGATGGTCGTGAAATATATGTAGCAAAAGACCTTCGAGTAGGTCTATTTACTTCCACTGCAGATTTTTAGGAAACAGTAATGAAACGTGTCGTTATAACAGGTTTAGGTATTACATCATGTTTAGGTTTGGATGCTGAAACAGTCACAGAATCACTTCGTTTAGGACGATCAGGTATTCGTTTTAAACAAGAATATGCTGATATGGGCTTTAGAAGCCATGTCGCTGGCAGTGTTGATATTGATTTTAAACAACACATCGATCGTAAAACATTACGTTTTATGGGCGATGCAGCTGCTTATGCTTATATCTCAATGAAACAAGCTATTGATGACTCTGGTTTAACGGATGAGCAAGTGTCTAATCCGCGTACAGGTCTTGTTATGGGATCGGGTGGTGCATCAGCAGCTAATCAAGTTGAAGCGGCTGATATCCTGCGTGAGAAAGGTATTCGTCGTGTAGGCCCTTATCGAGTCACTCAGGTGATGGGTAGTACGACATCGGCTTGTTTAGCCACACCATTCAAAATTAAAGGCGTCAATTACTCAATGTCATCAGCGTGTGCAACTAGTGCACACTGTATTGGTAATGCGATGGAGCAAATCCAATTAGGCAAACAAGATATTGTCTTTGCTGGTGGTGCTGAAGAAGAACATTGGACAATGAGTTCACTATTTGATGCGATGGGTGCGTTATCAACTAAATATAATGATACACCTGACAAAGCGTCACGCGCATACGATGCTGACCGCGATGGTTTTGTTATCGCTGGTGGTGGTGGTGTGCTGGTATTAGAAGAATATGAACATGCTAAAGCACGTGGTGCAAAAATCTATGCTGAATTAACAGGTTATGCTGCAACGTCAGATGGCTATGATATGGTTGCACCATCAGGTGAAGGTGCTGTGCGTTGTATGCAACTCGCTTCATCAACAGTTGATGCACCGATTGATTACATTAATGCTCATGGTACAAGTACCCCAGTCGGGGATTTAGCTGAGCTAGGTGCGGTTAAAAAAGCCTTTGGTGATAATGCGCCATTAGTGGGCTCTACTAAATCATTGTCTGGTCATTCATTAGGTGCTGCTGGTGTTCAAGAAGCAATCTATTGTTTGTTGATGATGGAAAATGATTTTATTGCCGCATCAGCAAATATCGACAATTTAGATCCTGAAGCATCTGGCGTGCCGATTATTCGTGAACGTAAAGACAATGCCGGTTTAAAAACTATTATGTCGAATAGTTTTGGTTTTGGTGGTACTAACGCTAGCTTAGTTTTTGAAAAGCTTACTGATTAGTGTTGATATAAACTATTACGTTACAGTAAAAAAGCCACCTTCTTAGGTGGCTTTTTTGTTTCAATAGTATGAGGTTAATCTAGATCTTCATCTGTTACTACACCACGTTTACCTGCCATTGATTCTTGAATAAGAGTAATCAATTTTGCCTTCTTTTCTGGGTCGTCCAGGTGTTTTGAACTAAAGGTAATACCATGCTTACCTGCATACTGTTGCACTAACATCACTAAAATAGTTTCATCTTCCACAAAAAGTTCTCCAATTGTCATAAAATGACTCTATTATAAACTTCCATCACAATAAAGCATTCACTTAATGAAATTGCATTATCAAACTTCTGGTTCTGGTCAGGCTGTAGTGATCTTACATGGCCTATTTGGTTCATTAGATAATTGGCGAGGTTTAGCCAAACAGCTAGCAAAACATGTGCAAGTTATTACAGTTGATTTACGTAATCATGGCCGTTCACCTCATAGTGAAGAACAAGATTATGAATCAATGGCGAATGACCTAGCTGAACTTGTCGCGGATTTGAAGTTAAGCCAAATTGATCTTATCGGGCATTCTGTCGGTGGCAAGGTCGCCATGACGTTTAGCCAGCACTATCCACACTTGCTGCGAAAATTAGCGGTAGTTGATATTGCTCCCCGATTGTATGCTGATGAACATAGTGGCATATTTAAAGCATTGTTGAACATCGACCTAAATCAATATTCGTCGCGTAGTGGGGTTGATAAGATATTAAGTCGCTCTTTGCCCAATAAAGCCATTCGACAATTTCTATTAATGAATTTATCTGTGGATGATGAAAAATGTCGTTGGCGAATTAATTTGCCAGTATTAGCTAAGACCTATCCTCAGTTATTGGCAGCAGTCTGTGAGGGTGAAGAGTTGTTGGTACCAAGTTGTTTTATTCGCGGTGGTCGTTCTCACTATATTACAGACAGTGATTTCCAATTGATTCAGACTACCTACCCAAATTCTGTAATAGTGACTATTGAAACAGCGGGTCATTGGGTTCATGCTGAAGCACCAGAAGAGTTTCTGACTAAAATAAGTGAGTTTTTTGACTATGATTAAAGCTGAACTTTTACAACGCCTAATTGAGTTTCGTCGCGAACGTGATTGGGAGCAGTTTCACAGCCCAAAAGACCTAGCTATTTCTTTGTCTATTGAAGCGTCTGAGTTATTAGAGTGGTTTCAATGGAAAAATGATGATGAAATTGCCTTGCAATTGAACTCAGATAAGCGAGAGGCACTAGAAGATGAGGTGGCGGATGTGGTTGCTTATCTAACGTATCTTTGTCACGATATTGGTTTAGATATCAACAAGGCTGTGGCAGCAAAAATTGACAAAAATGCTCAAAAATATCCGATTGATAAAGTGAAGGGCCGATCGGACAAATATACCGAGTATTAAATTTCTAAGTTGTTTGTCTGTAGAGGCTAATTTAATGATACAGTGCCAGTACATAACTTATAAACGGTAATAAAAATTTCATGAGCGCAATTGTTTTTCTTATTCAATGTCCAGACCAAAAAGGTCTAGTTGCAGGGATTACCAGCTTTTTTTCAGAACGTGATTTTAATATTCTGCATTGTCAGCAATATACTGATGTACAAGATGGTCAGTATTTTATGCGTATCAAGTTAGAAGATAATGGCAGTTTGGAGCATGCTTCATTGGAGCAACAATTTTCTGAGTTTGCTGAAGCTTTAGCTTTAACATGGTCGGTTAGATATTCGAATAAACCCTACCGCGTGGCACTATTGGTGACTCGTGCATCTCATTGCCCATATGATTTATTATCGCGCGAATTAGAGGGTGAATTGAAGTGTCAGATCCCCGTTGTTATAGGCAATCATAATGATCTTGCCAGTATGGCAAAACAATTTAATAAACCTTTCTATCACCTGCCAATAACAAAAGCGACTAAACCTCAGCAAGAAGCTCAAATAAACGCACTACTTGAACAATATGACATTGATCTTGTGGTCATGGCGCGTTATATGCAAATTTTATCAGAAGACTTTGTTGAGCAACATGCGGGTCGGGTGATTAATATTCATCATGGGTTTTTGCCTGCATTCCAAGGGGCTAAACCCTATCATCAAGCTTATGACCGTGGTGTTAAAATTATTGGCGCGACCTCTCATTATGCCACCGCTGATTTGGATGAAGGACCAATCATCGAACAAGGGGTCGAACGCGTGATGCATGATAATAGCCCTGAAGATCTGGTGATGATTGGTAAAGACATCGAACGTTTAGTCTTGGCCAAAGCAGTAAAAGCACATATCGAACACCGAATTATTATTTCAGGCCGCCGTACCATTGTATTTTCTGAAGGGGCTTGAAGTCACACGCTAAGCCTCTGTGTAACACATATTTGTAAATTTAGAAGGATCGTCCATGTCGAATCATCTTGAATCAGTCAGTGATGCTTTAAAAAAGCTTATTAGTATTGGGGGTATTGAAGTACCTATGTTGCCAGAAGTGGCTAATAAAGCATTGATACTGGCACAAAACCCTGATTCTGATGCCAGTGAAATGGCCGCTTTAATCCAAAGTGATCAGTCACTTGCAGGCCATGTGATGCGTATTGCAAACTCAGCCGCGTATACACCCATGTCGAACTTAGTGTCATTACAACAAGCGATTGCTCGACTTGGAATGGGGGTTATTAGTGAGATTGCCTTGACGGCGGCTATTGGCGCCAAAATGTTTAATACGCCGGGTTATGAAGGCTATGTGACTGATATCTGGCGTCATGCATTAGCGACATCGCTGTGGTCTAAAGAGATTGCTCGCCAAGGCCGAAGTAATGTTGAAGTGGCTTTTCTCGCGGGTTTACTGCATTCCATTGGTCGTCCAGCCGTTTTACAGACTATCTTAGATATAGCCGCCCAGCAGAATGTGAGCTTGAGCAAAGGTGAGATCCAGCATTTAGAAAACAAGTATTGTCAGCAAGTTAGCCAGGCGGTAGTTAATTCATGGCAGATGCCGACATTAGTGATTGAAGCGGTGAGTGCGTATACCGATCAAAATAGTGACTTGCCTATCGGCTTACAAGCGGCACAAATTACTGTTGGCTCACGGTTTGCGACACATATGCTAAAACCAGAAAATTTAGATAAAGAAATCTTACTCTCTTTGCCAGCCTTAGCCATATTGAACCTCTATCAAGATGAAGTGGAAACCCTACTCGGTCAGACTGAAATAGTGCAAGCGCGCTTAGAAGGATTATCATCATGAATAATGATCAATTTGATTACGATGTATTGGTTATTGGCAGTGGTCCTGCAGGTCAAAAATCAGCTGTTCAAGCTGCCAAAGCTGGTCAGCGTGTTGCCATAATCGAGCGAGATAGTTTATTTGGTGGTGCCTGTGTGCACCGTGGCACGATTCCATCAAAAACCTTAAGAGAAAATGCATTACGGGTAAAACATATGCGTCAAAATGCAGCCTTAGCTGATTTTGAACTTGGTGAAGATACCGAAATGCACACGCTGATTAATCGTTTAGATGAAGTGCTAAGATCGCATGATGATTATATGCGTAAACAAATCGATCGCAATAAGGTTGAACGCATTCATGGTCGAGCGAGTTTTGTTGATGCTCATACGGTAAAAATCACTAAGGTTAGTGGTGAGGCCTCTGATCTAACTGTGGGCACCATTATTATTGCCGCAGGTTCATACCCTCGTAAGCCAGATAATATTCCTATTGATCATGAACATGTATTTGATAGTGATTCAATATTATCCATGTTGTATTTACCGTCAAGTTTGACCGTATTAGGTGGTGGTGTTATTGCCAGTGAATATGCGTCTATCTTTCAGGCATTAGGCGTGAAAGTAACAATGATAGATCGTTACCCAACACCATTAGGTTTTTTAGACAGTGATATGACCGATACCTTTGTCCATGCCTTTGAAAATATGGGCGGCACATGGATGGGCAGTCAGAATGTCGAAAAAGTATACTGGGATGGTATCAGTGAAGTTGTCACTGAGTGTGCTGATGGTACGGTGGTGCGAAGTCAGAAATTACTTTGTGCTGCAGGGCGATTAGCTAATGTTGATGGTTTGCACCTTGAAAATGCAGGTTTATCATTGAATGAACGTGGTTTAATCAGTGTTGATGAGAATTTATGTACTGCGACTGCTAATATTTATGCAGCAGGTGATGTGATTGGCCCACCTTCATTAGCCTCAGCATCGATGGAGCAGGGACGTCGTGCAGCATGTAATGCTTTAGGAATAGAGCTTGGCGGTATGAGTCAGCTGATTCCCGCAGGTATTTATTCAATTCCTGAATTATCCTCTGTCGGTTTAACGGAAAAACAAGCACGAGAACAATACAGTAATATTCTGGTGGGTTCTGCTCAGTTTTCTGAAGTGGCACGTGGACAAATTTCAGGCAATACCGAAGGTATGCTGAAGATTGTGGCAGATTCTGAAGGCAAAAAAATTCTTGGTGTGATGTTAGTCGGCGAAGGTTCAACTGAAGTAGTACATATTGGTCATATGGCGATGTTATGTGATGCCGATGTTGATATCTTTGTTGAAAGTACCTTTAATTTCCCCACCTTGGCAGAAGCGTACCGTATTGCAGCACTTGAGATTTTAGCGCAACGTTCAGAAGTGTGATTGTATGATGAAAACAGTGATGATTACAGGGGCTAGTTCAGGTTTTGGTGAAGCGTGTGCTCGTTTGTTTTCTGCCCATGGCTGGCAGATAATCATTACTGGGCGAAGACAACAACGATTAGATTCATTGCAAGATGAATTGGGTGGTAAAGATAAGGTTCACAGTTGTTGTTTTGATATTACGGACCGTGATGCTGTCACCGATGCCTTTGCGAATTTGCCTGCCACCTTTGCTGATATAGATGTGCTGGTCAATAATGCTGGGCTAGCATTGGGCATGGAGCCTGCTTACGAGACAGATCTTGATGATTGGGAGCAGATGGTTGATACCAATATTAAAGGTCTAATGTATTGCACCCGTACCGTCTTACCCATGATGAAACAACGAGGCCAGGGTTATATCATTAATATTGGCTCGATTGCTGGCAATTGGCCTTATCCTGGTGGCAATGTGTATTGTGCCAGTAAAGCCTTTGTTAGGCAGTTCTCATTGGCTCTACGTGCTGATTTATTAGGCACAGGTATTCGTGTTAGTAATATAGAACCAGGTAATGCAGAAACAGAGTTTTCGATGGTACGTTTTAAAGATGATGAGCAGCGTGCTGAAACTGTTTATCAAAATACTGCCGCCTTAACGGCGCAGGATATTGCTAATACAGTGTATTGGTTAGCCACTACGCCAGCTCATATGAATGTCACTACTATGGAAATCATGCCGACCGAGCAGGCAACAGGGCCTTTGGCTATTTATCGTAGCGACAAATAAAAAAACCGCACTGTATTTCTACAGCGCGGTTTTTAGTGATCATAGAACGAGATGTTATTAAGAGAACATCCAGCCGGTTGGATTTGGATGTGCTTGTTGGGCATCTAAAAACTTCATGCCTTTCACACAACGAACAATAATCCACACGACGGTAAATAAGATAACTAGGTAACCGATGATAATAATCGATAATAAAGCACCGACAAACAAATACAATAAACCAATCCAGAAGGTACGGATTTGAAATTGGTAATGTGTTTGTAGCCACTCTGGTGCATCAGCCTTATTGACATAGGCCATGACGACGCCGATTAATCCTAAAAATGGAATAATGACATTGGCCATAAATAAAATATAGATTAATTTTGGTGTTGTGGTACTTACTGCTGTTTCTGACATGGAAAGTCCTTTTGTTGTAAGATTGATGAAATCGCTACTTTAGCAGAAATTGAGTGTTTGTAAAAAGCTAATTTATCACTTGTTTTGATTGACGAATAATTGAGCCAGTAAAGCTTCATAAATTTCAGATAAAGTATCAAGATCAGCTACCGAGACACATTCATTAATTTGATGAATTGTGGCGTTTAAAGGGCCAAGTTCAACTACTTGTGCACCAGTCGGAGCAATAAAACGACCATCTGATGTGCCACCAGATGTTGATAGTTCGGTGTCATAGCCAGTAATGGCTTTAATAGCATGTTTGGCTGCATCGACTAAAGCACCACTTGCGGTACGAAATGGCTTGCCAGACAATTCCCATTTTAAATCATAGTCAAAACCATGCTGCTGAAGAATGACTTCTACTCTTTGTTGTAATTGCTCATGGGTCACTTCAGTTGAATAACGGAAATTAAACACCAGCTCGGCAGTTCCCGGGATTACATTAGTGACACCGGTACCAGAATTCAAGTTAGATACTTGAAAACTGGTCGGCGGGAAATCATCATTACCTTGATCCCACTCAATACGACATAATTCAGTCAGTGCCGGTGTCAGCAAGTGAATTGGGTTGGCAGCAAGCTGAGGGTAGGCAATGTGACCTTGTTTACCTTTAACGGTTAAACGACCATTTAATGAGCCACGGCGACCATTTTTAACAATATCACCCACTCTGTTTGTACTGCTAGGTTCACCGACAAGACACCAATCAATTTTTTCATTACGTTGTTCGAGTGTTTCTATCACTTTAACTGTGCCACCCGTTGCCGGCCCTTCTTCATCACTGGTGATAAGAAATGCAATGCTGCCATCATGGTCTGCATTGTCAGCAATAAATCGCTCACATGCAGTGATAAATGCAGCAATACTACCTTTCATATCCGCAGTGCCACGTCCATATAACAAACCATCATGGATGGTCGGTTCAAAGGGGGGGAATGTCCACTTGTCTTCTGGTCCAGTAGGTACCACATCAGTATGACCTGCAAAGGCAAATACAGGAGACTGTGTGCCACGACGAGCCCAAATATTATCCGTGTCGCCAAAACGTAAATGTTCGATGGTGAAACCAATCGCAGCTAGACGTTCAGCTAACAGTTGCTGGCAACCAAAGTCTTCGGGGGTTACACTTGGGCGGCTAATCAGATCTTGAGTGAGTTCAAGGGTTGCAGACATAAATGGCTCTTTAATTATTTGGCAAAATAAGCGGCGTAATCCGCTTCTTTGAATCCAAGCTTACAGCCTGAACTGTCAGAGAGGACTGGGCGTTTAATAAGTGTTGGGTTGGCTAACATTAACTCAACAGCAATGGTTTGATCGAGTTGCTCTTTACGTGGATCTTCTAACTTACGCCATGTGGTACCCCTCTTATTAAGCAAGGCTTCCCATGACACTGATTCTAACCAGTGATTAATCGTCGTTTCATCTAAACCATCAACACGCAAATCATGGAATTGAAAATCAATATCATTAGCTTCACACCAACGACGTGCTTTTCTGACGGTGTCACAGTTTTTAATGCCGTATAAAATCATAAAAATAAATTTACCTGTTTGCTTGATAGGATTTTTATATCGTTTTAATAAGATCTGAAATTCGGTGTGCAGCATTAATACACTCTTCAATAGGCGCTACTAATGCCATGCGGATACGCTTGGAACCAGGGTTACCATTGTCATTGTCGCGGGCTAAGAAACTGCCTGGCAACACGGTGACATTTTTTTCATCAAAGAGACGACGGGCAAACTCAGTATCCGAAATAGGTGTTTCAGCCCACAGGTAGAATCCCGCTTCAGGCAAGCTGACATTCATCACCGGTGACAATATCGCAATGACCGCTTTAAATTTTTCACGGTAAAGCTGTCGGTTATAGGCCACATGTTCCTCATCATTCCAAGCAACAATTGATGCTGATTGTGTTGCTGGCGGCATGGCACAACCATGATAAGTGCGGTAACGAAGGAAATCTTTTAATACCTTAGCATCGCCTGCGACAAAACCAGAACGTAAACCAGGGGCATTTGAACGTTTTGATAAGCTATGGAAAACAACACAGCGACTTGAGTCCGTATAACCTGCTGCAATAGCCGCTTGTAATAAACCGACTGGAGGCTGGGCATCATCAAAATAGATTTCGGAATAACATTCATCTGAGGCGATGATAAAATCATGTTTATGAGCTAGCTCAATCAGATTTGTTAATGTTTTTTGGTCAATTACAGCACCTGTCGGATTACCTGGGCTGCATAAGTACAATAGCTGACAACGATCCCACACCTCGGTACTCACCGATGAAAAATCAGGCACAAAATGAGTGTCTTCATTACAGTTCAAGAAATAAGGATGTGCACCGGCTAAGATAGCTGCGCCTTCATAAATTTGATAGAAGGGGTTGGGCATCACTACTAGTGGTGTACTTTTAGTGCGATCAATGACAGCTTGTGCAAAAGAAAAAAGGGCTTCACGGGTACCATTAACAGGCAATACTTGTGTACTGGCATCAATATTTCCAGCTAAGTTAAAACGATTATCTAACCAGCTGGCAATCGCGAGACGTAGTTCTATCGAGCCTGCAGTTGTTGGATACGTTGATAAACCATGCAAATGTTCAATAACCGCTTCAGTAATAAAGCCGGGTGTAGGATGTTTGGGTTCACCGATAGATAAGGCAATATGTTGCAAATCATCAGGCGGCGTACATCCAGCCTTAAGTTGAGCAAGCTTTTCAAAGGGGTAGGGATGCAAGTGAGCTAGATCTGGATTCATAACTTTCACACTATTAATATAAGGTGATAATTATAACGGGTTATTGGACAAGAGAGAAAATTCAATCTGCCATTTAACAGTAATCGCAACAGATCATCATGACTAGCGATGGTTAGATTGCCATTAGATACTATTTGCTAGGACGATAAATATTAAATCTGCATTTGTGGTGAGTTTGAGTATAAGATCTCTGCTATGAATATATCAACACCATCACATCACCGCTTAGCCATTGCTTGCTTATTGTTTTCTGCCAGTATGTGGGGATTAATTTGGTATCCTGTTAGATTGCTAGCAGATGCAGGTATGTCAGCAGTCTGGAGCTCTCTCGTCATGTATGTCGCTGCAGGGGTGCTCATTATTCCTGTGTTATGGCGACAGTACCATATTATTTCGCAGCATTTTAATGATCTTATGTTACTTGCCGTTGCCGCAGGTGTAACCAATGTGACCTTCTTGGTGGCCTTAACTGAAGGCGAAGTGATGCGAGTGATGTTACTGTTTTATCTTTCACCGCTATGGACTGTATTATTAGGCCGCTGGTGGTTAAAAGAAAAACTATCCCTTGCAGCCATAGTGATGTTACTCATTGCCATGTCCGGTTCAATTGTCATGTTATGGAATAAAGATATTGGTTGGCCTTGGCCTCATGGCCTTGCAGATTGGCTGGCATTAACTGCGAGTATTGCCTTTTCAATTAATAATGTACAAGCAAGAAAACTAGGCACAGTATCAATGAGCGTTAAAACCAGTGTTGTTTGGTGGGGCGTAGTGATTACATCAATCTTGGTATTAGTTGCCCAACAATCACCTGTGCCTGATGCATCAATCAGTGCATGGCTTGGAGCATGGTTACTAGGCTGGTTTGGTATCGTTGCTATGACGGTTGCCGTACTTTACGGGGTGGCCAACATGCCAGTGTATCGCTCAGCTGTCATTATGTTATTTGAGCTAGTGGTGGCAGCCATCGCGACGTGGTGGCTAACCAATGAAGCAATGACAATGCAAGAGTGGCTAGGAGGCGGTTTGATCCTTGTTGCAGCATATGGTGTTGCAAGAACAGAAATGAAGAGTGATTAATTGATATATCATTCATTTAGTATCCATTATTAGATAGGTAAAAAGATCATGATTAAATCAATAGCCCATGCCAGCTTTTTAGTTGCAGATGTGCAACGATCATTGGAATTTTATTGTGGCATCTTACAAGTTAAACATAATCAAAATCGGCCCAACTTTCCATTTGATGGCGCATGGTTAGATCTTAATGAACAAGGTCAGCAATTACATTTAATGAAATTACCTAATCCTGATTCAATGGAGGGGCGACCTGAGCATGGCGGTAAAGATCGACATGTGGCTTTAATGGTTGATAATTTAGCTGAATTAGCACAAAGATTAGAAACTGCGGGTATCAAATTATCACATAGTAAGTCAGGTAGAGCTGCATTTTTCTGCCGAGATCCTGACGGCAATGCACTTGAGTTTTCAGAAGATTTTACACCAGCAAAATCTTGACTAAAATGCTCAGGTAATAGACTATCAATAACTTACAGAGTTACTCACATTTCCTGTGGATAACTCTGTGATTAACTTCTTAGGAAATCGCTAAGTCATTCTTATGTAACATTGTAACTCGGATTGGTTAAAAAATAACCACACCAATAAATAATAATTAAATCAATTGCTTATCTTGCAATCTAGCACTATCAATGACTTAGCGAAGGTAGTTGTTACAGTTTAATAACAAGCATCACTAAAAGTGAATAACTATCAGCTGTCAAGCCTTATATTTACGTAAAAACACTGGATGGCAGAACAATTTTAGTGGTAGCGTCATGCTATCAAAGCAGTCAAGCACTTAGCTCAATAGAGTCACGTTTTATCACGCAAGCTAAGCTTAATTTGACTGGCTTAACACGGTTAGGGCTGAGTAATGATAGCCGTAAGTGCCAGTAGAGGATGGCAAGGTTGTTTTTGCTATGGCGAATTTCAGATCGCAGGGTTTATTGTGTGCGCTGACATCAGCTGACTTGTAAATGAAGAGATTGAAAATTCAATTTAAATAGTCTTTGAGTGAATATATAAAACTGATAAAAAGACTCAGAACAAATAAAATTATAATAATTATGAAAAATTCCTTGAGTGAGAAAAAGTACATAATGAGGTCAAAATATATAATTGTTATTGCCGATGAGAAATAGATTGTTTTTATATCCACTTGCCTATTTCTACATGTTAATAAAATTCTATTAACTAGGACGCCAGCAAGAATGAATACCGCATAGATGACATGAAAAAAAATAACAACGATGACGGCACCAGATAAGCCCACATCACTTTCCAAATCTTGCCAGCCTAAGGCTCTGGAAAATAGAGTGCCTATAAACACAGTTGATATAAAAGCGCCGATAAAATGTTTAAGAAATGAGGGTTTTTGATTATTCACTACTGACATCGATACCTTTAACCATGGATTATCTCGAATTCTTCACGAGTTTTATTGATATAGATATCAATTAAATACCACCACAAACGGTGGAGTCTTTGTGGCAATTTGAAAACAACTGCTGAAATTTATTAGTGTTAAGTGACTTGGATTGTGAGCAGCCAAACAGAAGGGAAAACATAACAACTGAAGATGATTTACTCATATACTGTTTCAGTATCGGTCATACGGTTAAATTTTTTGGTATGTATTTTAAGCATCATATTTTGTGTGATCTCCCTATTGTAATAAATAGCCTTACTTTCAGGCTTTTATTATTTCCACTGAATTATATACTTATCTATTCGCCTTCCATGCTGGCTAAATGCTTATGAATCATCATAACTGTTTTATGGTTATTTCACACTTAAAGTGTGACGCAGCAAAATATCTATTAATTGACTTGTTAGTGATTTATCACTATTGTGTACGGGTATGCAGTACGATATATGGGGGCTATATGAATAGTATCAGTGTTAATAAATTTAGAGATAACTTGAAAACCTTTGTGGAACAGGTGGTTACAGAACACTCACCGCTTAAGGTGACACGTAGAAGCGGTGATGATTTTGTGGTTTTAAGCGCAGATGATTGGGAGCGCGAACAGGAAACATTATATGTGTTACAAAACAATGGCTTAACGAAGCAAATCGCCGCTTCTGCCGCTACGAATAGAGACGAAAAAGGATATCAACCCACTGCTGGAGAGCTAGATGAGCTTACTGGTATTTGAAGGTAATACATGGGCGGCGTATGAAGACCTTAGGCAAAAAGACAAAAGTGTACACAAGGTGCTTTGTCGTTTATTGAAAGAAATGCTCCGAGATGATCCAAGTACGGGTACTGGAAAACCTGAACAATTAAAACATAATCTCTCTGGCTTATGGTCTCGCCGTATAAGCCTGAGAGACCGAGTTATTTATAAATACGATAAAGACTACATTTATATATTTGCTATTGGTGGGCATTATGAGCAATTATAAATTGTTCTAACATTATCCGGTGGTCTTCACTCGTAATTAGCGGCTGATCCTTGCATTGCAACATATAAATGCTTGATTGCAAGACCTGACCCTAGTGACCTTTAAGTAACAACCTTTTCTTATTAGACATTTTTACCTCGTAAAGTTAATTAAACTCAGGTCTTGCATTGCAATACCTGACCCTAGTAATACGAGCCCGTGATTTCAACGAGCGATGTTGATTGTGTTGTTCTGCTTTTTGGCGCTGATATATACAAGCCAAGTAACTAATGCCAACTGCCATAAAACCAAAAAATAGGGATAGGCTCTCCCAATTATTTTTTGCTATTAGTGGTATGTCAGAAGCGCCAGAGGTTTGAGCCAAGTAAATATCTCTTAGTAAGGCAAAAACCAAAGAGATAAGTGTAAGAATGAGAAGTAAGTAGATGTATTTTTGTCTGTTTTTCATATCCATCCTTTGAAACATAACGATCTAATCCAATGACCGCAGCGTAGCGGAACTCCCATGGGCGATAGCGAGCACACTTGAATTTTTTTATAGCGGGGATGATTGGGTATTGTCTACTGATTGAACAGCAGAATATTGACTATGTATTTTAAGCTTCATGCTTGGTGTAAGCTCCTTATTAAAAAGCCATGTCTGTTGGCTTTTATCCTTTATCACTGAATATCATATTCAGTTATTTTACGTTCCATGATGCAGGAACTATAGTACACAAATCTTAGTTTTGTCTATATTGCCATGTCGGCTGTTGCTGGATGTCGATAATATTATGTTTGATTAACCATTGCTTGGCATCGTCTGCATCGTGTTCAAACCATGCTTTGGCACTGCCGAGGCGAAAAGTGTATCCCCAACTATCCATATCGAACATCATTCGCTCTCGCCCCATCTCAGTTAGATGATCAGCAAGTAAGATCTGTAAATAACAGACCCCATTTTCTTCATCATAGTCACCTTCGGCATCGGTATCGAGTTTGGCTCGACGCTGTGGATCCATACAAATAAAATGGCCTGATTCATGTAAAGCAGAGTGAACAGGAGTGTCGTGGCGTAATAATAATTTATTGCCCACTAAGCCGGCTTCACGTTCACCAAAAAAGCTGCCGGGAATAGCTTCATTATCTGCGATGTGAACTATTTCTATTCCATAAGGTTTAAGCAATGTGGCGAGTTCTTGTTGTCGTTGTTGGCCACAGTTTAAAACGTTAGTAGGATCAGTCTCAGACACGTCGTGCATCACCAATAATATGATTAACCACCATGCCTGCGAGTGTGAGACCAAAAATGGAAGGCATATAACTCACTGTGCCATTAACAGCACGTGGACGACCATGTGCAACTGCTTCTGGTGGTAACGGTGGTAATGGTGATTCTAGTGAATAGACAGCTTGCACACCTCTTCCTACACCTCGCCTGCGTAAATGACGGCGGATCATTTTGGCCAGTTTACACATAGAGGTATCCATTATATCGCCGCTACGAATCATGCTGGGATCCAGTTTTCCACCTGCGCCCATGCTGGCAAAGATGGGCATTTTCTTTTTCCATGCCGCTTCTATCAATGCTGCTTTACTACTCATGCTATCAATGGCATCGACCACAACATCATATTCAGGGCTGAGAATTTCAAATACACTTTCTGGAGTGAGGAAATCTTTAATCAATGTCACTTGGCATTCAGGATTAATGTCCAAGATACGTTGTTTAATAACATCCGCTTTCGATAAACCAATGGTTGAGTTAAGGGCAACCAATTGTCTGTTGATATTGGAGGCCGATACAACATCATGGTCGGCTAAAGTGATCTTGCCAACACCCATTCTGGCGAGCGCTTCAGCGGTAAATGAACCGACACCACCGATACCAGCAATAAAAACATGGGCTTGTTGTAAGCGTTCAATTCCTTCATCACCAATTAGAATATGGGTACGTTCGAATAAAGGGTTTGAGTTAGTCATAAGTTCATCACAAAAGAAATAATAATGGCTATTTTACCTTAGACGCACAGGGAACACACATGCTCGATGCTGGTTCAATTTCTAAGCGACGAGGATCTATCTCAGCATCACAGACATTGCAATAGCCATAATCACCCGAGTCAATGAGCGATAATGCAGTAGAAATTTGTCTGAGATGCTGCTGGCGGAGGCGAGTAGCTTCAATCGCCATTGATTGTGCTTGCAGGGCGTCACCACGAGATACACGACCGACACTGGATTGATCTAAGTCAACCGTTTGGGTCGAGTTTTGTGCCATCTTTTGTGACGCCATAAGCTCATCTCTTTGTTGTTCTAAGCTCTGTTTGAATTTTTGCAGATCCGTATCGTTCATGATTTCAGCAATCTAAACTGTTTAATAGTATGTTGGAGCTCTTCTATTGAGTCAGATTGATTACCATAATGCAAATTGATATAGAGTCGACTTATCTTGTCTATTTCATCAGCCTGTTGTGGATAATGCTGTTTAAGTCTATTGGTAAAATCAAGTGGACCTTCATATTTTTCGCGCTTCACCCCCATTTTTTCAGCTTTATGACAGAACTGTAGATAGACTTTTGTAATCGGATCGGTGTGTTGGCGATGATAAAAAAGCACAGCACTAAGAATAAGTAATACTAAGCTGAATGAGGCTGCTAACCAGATCACCATCGTTTGCCAATTAGGTGATTGCAGACCTAATTTAGCTAAAAACTCTTGTTGCAGTTTAGGCCCATAGGCTAAAATCCACTGATTCCACTTATTATCAATAGCATCTAAATTATTACGAATCTTTTGCCATAACTCGGCTAGTTTTTGGCTGTTGGATATCAGTAAGGGGGAACGCATGCTTAGCGGCATAATGGTATTCATGCCAAGCTCGATACGATCTTTTGCGACTGCGGCGGTGGGATCAACTCTTATCCAGCCTTGGCCGACTAACCATACTTCAGTCCAAGCATGAGCATCTCGTTGGCGGACTTCTAAAAACTGATCGACTGGGTTTATCTCACCACCTTGATAACCGGTGACCACCCGGGTGGGCACACCTGCAGCTCGCATCAAAATAGTAAAGCTGGCGGCATAGTGTTCACAAAAGCCACGACGACTTTCAAATAAGAAACTATCGATGCTGTCGCCTACTAATTCAGGGGGACGTAGCGTGTAATAAAAATCTTGTTGATTGAAATAGTTTAAGGCACGTTGAATCAATTGCTGCGGATTTTGTGTTTCTTGCAGCCAGAGTTGAGCAAGTTGTTTGGTTCTTTGATGTTGATTCTCGGGTAGTTGTAATGCGTACTGAAGATAAGGTTCATCCACAGCATTTAATTTAAACTGAGGTGTTGATGTCAGTTGATACTGCTGGCGTAATTTAATCGACTCATCACTGTGTAATTGGCCATCTTGAGTAAAGTGACTTTTTATAGATTTAGGTGTTTCTGTTGGAAAATCGAGGGCAAACAACCAGTTATTATTATGTGCTTCTAATGTGGTGGTATAGCGATAACTTAATCCAGAATGACTAATGTCAGCGGGTTCTGCTGTTTGTAATTTATCAGCGAGCTCTGTCCAAGTACGGCCATCACTATGCCATAGAATGGGACCGCGCCAATATAAGTCAGCTTGCCGAGGAATTTTATCTGCAAATTTGACTCTAAAGGCCACTTCATCGGATGTAATAAGTTGGCTTATCTTGCCCAATGTCATGGTGTTATCAATACCTGTTTTTGCACTGTAGGCATCTTTAGGTAATCCCCATAATGGACCGGCTATACGAGGGAATAAAACAAACAGGATGAGCATTAAAGGCACGGCTTGCAGTAACATTTGCCCGGCCAATTTTAGCTTTTTACGAGAATTAAGTGATTGTTCAGGTACATTAAGGCTAATAAGACAGCCCGTCATAATGGTGACAACCATAAACATCAGGGCGGCAGTGGCAATGCTTTGTGAATAAAAGAAATTAGTCACCACTAAAAAATATCCTAAAAAACAACTTAGATAATAATCACGGTGGCTGCGTATTTCAGTGACTTTAAGTGCCAACATCACAGTAAGTAATGCCACACCTGCATCACGACCAATTAAATTACCATAGCTGATAAATAGTAATAAGAATGTGCTTGCAGCAATAGTAAGTTGTAATACTTTAAGTGTGCCAAAACGTTTACTTGGCAGTGGCCATCCTCGCCAGCTATTCATGCAACGCCAAAAAATCATCGCGATGAAAATGATACTGACCCACAGAGGCTGGTAAGTAAGATGAGGTAAGGCACCAAGGCTTAATCCTAGCATTAACCATAACAGGGCATTATTAGAAGGGCTGGGTTTATTCATACAGTGCTAATGCCGCCAAACAACGATGACGGTGTTGTTTGCCATGACCATAATTAATCTCGACTGAGGGTAGGCTTAAACCATAGCTCATTCCTGCTGATTCGGCTTGTATTATCCACTGGCAGAGTTGAGATAGACGTTTTTCTACGTTATTTATTTGGCTGACGTCTTGCCAATTAAACATCAAGTAAGCGCCCTGAGGACTGCTAAATTGTTTGGTTCTTAGAATATTATCTTTGGCCAGTGATTTCCAGGCAATAGCATGGATTGGATCGCCCATGCGATAACGGTCAAAACCCGAAAAATCATCCAGTCCTTTATTATGTTTTGCGCTGAAGTTTTGCCCTTGTTGTGCAGCAATAGGCAAAGGTAAACTGCCTTCAGCTTTAGGATAAACTAAGGCTGAATCTGTGGTATTGAAATAACTCCATGTTGAATACAAACCGAGTGGAAATATACTGGCAATACGAAGTCGCCCTAATATATATTGGCCTCTTTTTGAGGCAGCTAAACGGTAATTGAACTGTGTGGTTTGTTGAGGTTTTAATTGATCGATTAATTGAGGGTACTGATAGCCTCTAAGCATTTTAAAGGGATTCCATGACCGCGTTTTATCCTGTTTACTACTGACTTCAAGTTGATAACTTAGCCGTGGCGTTGGATTATCAAACACTAAGCTGAAGTTGATTTCCTGACCACAAAATACAGACTTAGCATGGCTATGTTTAAGTTCGATTTTAGCGAGGTTTCGATACGTATGTAACATGGCCACAATGCCTAAACTCGCTAGTAAAAAGCATAATACATGGCCTAAACTATTACTGTAGTTAATGGCGCCCAGTAGGATGAGAATTAAAAAAACAACATACACAAAACCAAAACGAGTTGGCACAATAAATATTCGTCGCCCCCGAACTTGATTAAAGCGTTGATAAAGTTGTTTTAACACCCGTGTCACCAATCGACTTTATGAAATAGCGACTTGGCTGATGATAGTAGCACTTACATCATGACCGAGGTGTTCATCACGCGCTTGCAAACGATGATTAACCACCGTTGCTAACACCGCTTGTACATCTTCAGGTAGTACATGTTCACGTTCAGCTATCAGGGCCCATGCTTGAGCCGCACGTAATAAACCGAGACCTGCCCGAGGTGATAAACCAAAATGAAAGTGTCCAGAATCACGGCTATAAGCTAGCAGCCGTTGAACATAATCAACAATGGCAGAGGATATATGAATATCTTGCACAGCCGCTTGAATGTTGATCAGTTTATCCGTGGAAATGACAGACTGAAGCTGTTGCAATAATTGTCTTCGGTCAACACCTAATAATAATTCTTTCTCTGCTGCGGCATCTGGATAACCAATTTCAATTTTCATCAAAAAGCGATCTAATTGTGACTCAGGCAAGGGGAATGTACCTATTTGATTAGAAGGGTTCTGAGTGGCAATGACAAAAAAGGGTGTGGGCAACTCATAGCTTTCACCTTCAATGCTGACTTGTCGTTCTTCCATCGCTTCAAGCAAAGCACTTTGAGTACGTGGTGTAGCACGATTAACTTCATCTGCAAGTAAAAGTTGGCTGAAGATCGGGCCTTTATGGAAATTAAATTGATTGGATTCACGCTCAAAAATGGATACACCCAAAATATCTGCAGGCAACATATCACTGGTAAATTGAATCCGTTGAAAGCCGAGACCTAATGCATTTGCGAGTGTATGAGCTAGGGTGGTTTTACCAACACCGGGCACATCTTCAATTAATAAATGTCCTTTAGCCAATAGGCAACTCAAGGCAAGTTTGACTGTATGTTCCTTGCCTAAAATAATACTATTAATAGCGTGTAAAACAGAAGTGATGTCAGCAGAAAACATGTCATATGTCCTTTAAGGAGTGTTAACGATATTGTGGCATAGTAAAAAGTAATTTGGGGTGATTAATTCGTGATTTTAGCGGATTGCTTGACAGAGACAGGAAAAGACAACAGGATAGATGTCACGACCACTTAAATTAAGGAAAATTTGATGGAACTGCTTTATAAACACGAAAAATCATTATTTACCATTAGCTGCATTATCGCCGCTCTTTTCTGGCTGATTTTAATACTTGGTACTTTCGGACTTGTTTTCTTTTATCTGCTCATCGGTTATTTATTCTTTTTATTTGCTCACTCTGCTTTTATTACCCATCTGAAAGGCAATGGTGTTCGATTAACGGAAGAGCAATATCCTGATTTATACGCTTCATTGGCAAAAAATAGTGAAAAAGTAGGGCTACATCATGTACCCGAAGCCTATTTATTGCGTACTGATTTTTTTAATGCTTTAGCGACACGCTTTAGAGGACGTAATTTTGTCGTATTATTTTCTGATGTGGTCGATGCCTTAGACTCACAACCCGGTGCTATCGATTTTTACATCGGTCATGAATTAGGTCATTTACATCGTAAACATCTGCAATGGGCACCCTTTTTGTTTTTTGCCGCTTGGCTGCCACTGTTAGGTGCTGCTTATCGGCGTTCACAAGAATATACCTGTGACCGTTATGGTGCGATGTGTTGTAGTGATGATGCCGATGTTATTGCTGCCATATCAACGATGTCAGCAGGTGATACACGTTGGACCTCACTAAACTTAGAGGCGTATTTAAAACAAATTAATGACACCGGTGGCTTTTGGATGTCATTTAATGAATTGAATAATGACTATCCTTGGTTAAGCAAACGCATGGCTGCTGCATTGTCATTCCGCCAAGGGAAAGACATTAGTTTCCCAAGTCGTCATGGTTTTGCCTGGTTTTTGTCTGCATTTATTCCACGGTTTGGTGGTGGTGCGGGATTATCCGTTATTGTGATGATAGCGATAGTGGGGGTATTAGCCGCGGTTGCCATTCCTGCATATCAGGAATATATTGAAAAAGCCGACTATGAGATTGAAACATCCGAGTACGAATCTGCAACATCACCGGCCAAACTAGATGTTGAACAGGCTTATCAAGTGGCGTTAACACTACAAGATAACGTGACGTCATTTAGCAATGAAAATGAAGGTGTATGGCCGTTATCATTGGCTGAGATCGGCGTTGCTCAACAAGATATAGCGGATCCGTCTGAACGATATGTTATTGATATTTATGATGGCGGTATTATCGGTGTCGAGTTCTGGGTTGACGGTGTAGGGGAGAAATTCCTAGTTTTAGAACCCATCGTAGATGAAATAAGTACTGGCGTCATGTGGGTGTGTTATGGCCAAGATATTGATGAGGATCTACTGCCTGCTGATTGTCAGTAGTTTTAACTAGCTAACCTATTAAATAAGTCCTTAGTTCCAGTTTAAAACTAAGGGCTTTTTTGTAGCTGCTTTATGAAGCTTTTAATCTATTATTGGTATCTCGGCTTTCACGGATAAATGCATTACCCACACCGTAATCAGCAGTTTTGACTAATCTATCGTAAAGTAGCACATTCACTGTGGCGGAAAGGTTCATACTACCAACAGTAGGTATATATAAAACATCATCAGCTCGATCAATCACTTCTTGGCTAATCGATCCATCTTCAGGGCCAAAGATATACAGTGCTTTTTGTGGATGTTGATAGGCGGGTAAGGGGCTGGCATTTTCAGCAAATTCGACACAAATGATCGTCACATCCTCGGCCACGGCATCAATTAAACAGTCTGCTTGTGATATAGGGATACCACGACCTAATTTTCGACTCATATCCACTGAGCGTGCACTACGTTCAATAGCTCGAGGGTAACGATTACCTGTGTATAGAACCTGATCAGCGCCATAATTGGCTGCTGCACGTAATACTGAGCCGACATTATCAGGGCTTTTAGGGTTTATTAGTCCGATACTAATTTGTGGTGTTGTCATGAATACAAGTTTCCAGCATGTTCTAAGTAAGTGAGATAAAGACGCAGATCAAATTCTAACTGATGATAGTCAGCTTCCATATAACAACAGAGTTTATAAAAGGATTTATTATGATCTTTTTCTTTTAAATGAGCGAGCTCATGCACTGCTATCATTCTGAGAAATTCAATCGGTGCTTTTTTAAACACCGAGCCGATACGAATTTCATTTTTGGCTTTTAATTTATTACCTTGTACACGAGATACAAAAGAATGGAGTCCAAGTGCATTGTGTAATACGTCTAGTTTATCATCATACACAACTTTGCTCAGCGGGCTAGATTGGCGGATGAACTGTTTTTTTAAGTCGATAACATAAGCATACAATGCTTTATTGTTATTAATATCATGTGGCAGAGGATATTTTTTTAACAGCACATTTTTTAATTTTCCTTGTGTCATTAAGGCCTTTACTTGAGCAATAACATCATCAGGGTAGCCGCTTAAATACTTTAGTTGTGTCATGGTAAATTTAACACTTGCTGACAATTAGTTGTGGTCGCTAGTGCAATATCTTCGACGCTCTCAGAACGAATTTCGGCTAATGCCATTAATATTGAGGGAATGTTCTCAGGTGTATTTCTTTGATCTTGCCTATCTAACAGTGGCATATCCGGAGCATCCGTTTCTAGAACAATGCTTGATAAGGGAAGTTCAGTGAATAATGATCTTAGCCTAGTTGCTCGAGGATGTGTAATCGCACCACCAATACCAAATACAAAGCCAAGTTGTTGATACTGTAGCGCTTGCTGCAGACTGCCATTAAAGGCATGAACAATACCACCTATAACAGGCTGTTTTTTGAGTAGGCTGATAGTCTGATCGTGTGCTTTTCTGACATGTAATAACACGGCTAACTGAGCGTGTTGCGCTATGGTCAATTGCTGAGAAAATAGGTCGATTTGACTGGCTTTGTCATGATCGGCCAGATAAAAGTCGAGACCGATTTCACCAATGGCAACAATGTGATGGTTGGCAATAGTGTTTTTTAATTGAACAAGATGTTCGGGTTGATGTTGATGCATAAAGAGGGGATGCATACCTAAGGCGGGATGTAATAGGCTTGAATGATCACATGTGGCCAGTAATCTGTCCCAAGTAACTGCATTGACTCCTGGTACAACGATGTCTTGCACACCGAGTTGTTGGCAATGTGACAGGAGTTTTTCACGATCAATATCAAATTGTTCAAAATCAAGGTGGCAATGACTGTCAATTAAGTACATAATTAAATACTAATATTAAGTTGATTGGAACAATGATGAAAAGTGAACAAGCTAGAGCAAGTTTTTCTCATGAGCTGGTGATGATGAATTTGGCTATTTTTCATTTATTATTGCCTGCCGCCGCATTAAGTAGTGGCTATGTCAGTATTTTATTAAGCTTAGCATTAATTGCTTCTGCAGTAATTATCTTTTGGGTTGCTCGTAAGGCGTTGTATGGCAATGATACTGCGCTTGTAAAAGCACATTGGCAATTGGCATGGAAAAGGTGTCGACTGTTATTAATCGGCTATGCGCTTGCTACGGTAATTATGTTGCTTGGTTGGTTGCTGGCTTCAATTCAGTTAGATCAAAATATGTTCACCATTATGCTGGTGGTATTTAGCCGTATTGCAGCAGTGCCAATAGTGTTGATTGTTCTCGCTTTATTTGTGATGGAAACCACGGCATTATCACAAGCACGGCAGCGTATTATTCCTGAGTAAAATAGTAGACAATTAAACCAATGAATGAGATTTAGTCACTATCTAACATCACTAAAACCCTCACCTCGTGGATCGCTGGCGGCATTGATCTGACTGGCTGTTTTAATAATGACCTGCATATTGCCATATTGTCGGCTGAGTAACTCGGTTTCGTGACCTCGCAGCTGTAATTCTTCTACTTCATTCTGACTAAACCCTGTCGATTCCAACTGAATTTTATTGGGTGAATATTGATGGTGGAAACGGGGCTGTGACACGATACTTATAGCATCATGACCGTCAACAAAATCTAAAATTCCAAGCAGTACCATGGTGATGATTCGACTGCCTCCAGGCGTGCCAATAATCATCAGGCGCTGATCATTTTCAATGAAAGTAGGTGTCATACTGGATAGGGGACGTTTATTGGCTGCGATAGCATTGGCGCCATTACCGGTCAGTCCATAAACATTAGCTGAGCCTACTTGAGCTGAAAAATCATCCATTTCATCATTAAGTAATACGCCGGTGCCTTGAGCGACAAAAGCTGAACCAAAGGGATAATTAATGCTTAAGGTCGCGGCAACACGATTGCCCTCATTATCAATAATAGAAAAGTGAGTGGTATCTTCACCTTTAGCAGCATCGTTAAGCGGCAGAGATTGATTGGCTGTTGCTTGATGAGGATCGATGCTGCTGGCTAATGTCTTAGCGTAAGATTTTGCAGTCAATTGTTTATTAGGCACCGAGATAAAGTCGCTATCACCAAGATATCGACTACGATCAAAATAGGCGCGGCGCATGGTTTCAACAATGATATGTTTGCGTTGAACTGGCCCCATCGTAGCCAATGGAAACTGTTCCAGTTGATTTAACATCGATGTTAAGACAATACCGCCTGATGAGGGTAAGGCAGCCGAGCTAACTTTATAACCTTTATAGCTAGTGCTAATCGGCGTACGTTGTTTTATTTGATAGTTTGCTAGGTCTGCTAAGGTCCAAATGCCACCTGATTTTTGCACACTATCTACTAATTTTTGAGCAATATCACCTTGATAAAAACCATCACGACCATGCAGTGCAAGTTGTTTTAATGTCGTGGCTAACTGGCTTTGAATGATCAGCGTGCCGAGTTCAGGTATTGGATTGTTTGATGATGTTCGAAGGAATATTGCTTGTGCATCTGCAGATGCCGTTAAGGCCTCTAGGCGAAAAGACGCTAATTTCTGGAAATGTTTAGTCACCTTAAAACCTTGTTCGGCATATCGAATCGCAGGGGCTAACGTTTGTTGTAAACTAAGCCTGCCATAGTGTTTGCTTAGATGATCTAAGGCGGCGGGTACACCGGGTATGCCGGCCGCGAGAGGGCCATCAAGTGATAAACGTTTATCAACATCACCATTTGAATCCAGATACATATCTTGGTGGGCTGCATTTGGCGCTGTTTCACGGCCATCTATCATGGTTTGAAAACCATCACTGGCACGATGTAATAACCAAAAGCCACCACCACCTAGACCAGAGCCGGTGGGTTCAACCACTGCCAAGGCGGCACTGACAGCAATGGCCGCATCAAAGGCATTGCCGCCAAGTTCTAAAATTTCAAAGCCAGCCTGTGTGGCTAAAGGATGGGCACTGGCAATTGCCGCTTGTTTATTGTCAGCTGCAACGCTGGCCGTAGTCAGCAATAAGCCGATTAAAAAAAGCAGCTGTTTCATATTAACGATGTTGTTTTTGTAATGAGGCTTGGCGCTGATTTTCTTTATGCTGCTGTTTTTCTGCGCGATGACTGGCGATAGTTTTCGCAGAATCTGCACCAATATGTGCTTCGCCGCGTTGTTCTGCTAACTCCATTTGTTTTTCTCGCTCTGTAAAACGGGCTTTTTGTTCTGCTGTGGTTTTGTCAAAACAATGCGGACAACTAACACCGTGTTGGTAATGGTCGCTTAATTTATCTTGTTGCGTAATAGGCATACGACAGGCATTACATTGATCGTAGATGCCTTTTTCTAATTGATGATTAACGGTAACACGTTCATCAAAGACAAAACATTCACCTTCCCACAAAGTCTCTTCTGCAGGCACTTCTTCTAGATATTTGAGAATGCCACCTTCAAGGTGATAGACCTCTTCAAAGCCTTGTTGTTTTAGATAGGCAGTTGATTTTTCACAACGAATACCGCCAGTACAGTACATGGCGACTTTTTTGTTTTTCTTAGGATCAAGATTATCTTTTACATATTGCGGGAATTCTCGAAAACTTTCCGTATCGGGATTAAGGGCATTTTTAAATGTACCTACCTGAACTTCATAATCATTACGTGTATCCACTAACACTACATCAGGATCACTGATCAGTGCATTCCAATCTTTGGGTTTCACATAGGTGCCCACAACATGTCTTGGATCGATACCTTCAACACCCATGGTGACAATTTCTTTTTTGAGTTTTACCCGCGTGCGTAGAAAAGGCATCTCATTGGTAAACGATTCTTTATAACTGAGCTCAGCAAGACGCGGGTCTCTGCGTAGGTAATCTAATAATGCATCAATCGCCTTGCGCGAACCGGCCACAGTACCATTAATGCCTTCTTTAGCTAGAAGCAGGGTGCCGCGCACCTCATTAGACAGCATGAAGTCGAGTAATGGTGTTTTTAAATCGACATGATTATCCAATGTGACAAATTTATACAGGGCACAGACAACAACTTGAGACATAGCTTTTCCAGGGTTTAAAAGTTTGATTAAGTGCTATTTTACGTTGAATTGACCGTCTTGTCCTGTAACAAGGTGTTTTGTTAGCAGTCAAAAAGCGTAGTGATGTGAACTAGTTAGTGAAAATATTATCAGTGAGCGTATGATTAAGGAAATATGGATATGGATCGCTTACTTGAGAGGTCGACATGGTAAAAGTAAAAGATTTACAAGATGAAAATAAACATTGGCATCAAGATCATGCACTGTGGATAAAAGAAACGGAGCAGTGGCAGCATGAAACTGAACGCTTGGTTGCCTTATTGTATTTATTAGAACGCGCCTTGCCTGAGCATAGCTCTGTTTTAGCACAACATGCCGCCCTTATTGAGCAACATGAACGCAAGATGACTAATTATGAGCGAGGCATGAATGAAAATGCTTTGGCTACATCGCCAGACTTTACACTGTCAGAACAACAGACTGAATTTCATCAAGGCTTAGCGGAATTACATGATCTTGTTAAACAACACCATTTAGATTTGAAACAGACTTACTCTGGTGAAATGGAAAAGTTTAGATGTTTGCTAAGACAATTATTAGATGAATGTTAAGTTGCTAGTTTGATTTATCCAGCCCACTGGCGAACACGTCCGGTATCAATATGAATAAAATCAGACTTTGGATAATAACCAACCCCACCTGTTTGTAGTTTGAGTGCAGTAGAGCGGAGTGCTGATAATTGACGACCAGGTAGGCGAATATCAATTGCTTTACCTTGCATATGTAGACTTTTTTTGGCTACGCCTGAGCTGTTATAACTTAATTTAGCATTGGTCTTGGGTGAGCGATAACCAGAAATAACATGGAAAGCTTGTTTGCCATTCATTTTGTGATGAAGAATATTAAGCAAATCAATTAAATCATTATCCATGCTATGGATGTCACCAGTACGATGATCGCGCAAAACTTGATTGATCGCATGCAATTCGGTTTTTTGATACTGACCTTCAGCCCAGTAAGTGGCATTAATGCTTTCACCAGTATGTAGATTAAGTAGCGCTAACTTTCGTTCAGGTTGAGTGAGTATATTGGCAAAGGCATTAGGCACTGCAAGACTCGCAGTGGCACCGAAGCCAAGCTGCAAAAAACGACGTCTAGAGGTGTGAACATCTAACGTCTGATTGTCTTGCTGATCAATTTCAAATGACATATATAACCCTTAAAATACCAGATATTGAGGCATAAGTTATTAAGTATAAACAACTTTTACTATAAATTACAATAGTTCAGCAATGTGTTTGTCTCGCTGATAAACATCTGGGGAGAATTTTACGTCATTATTATCAAGCCATACTGTGAAGTACACCGCATAAAGTGATACTGGGTTTTTGAGTTTCAGCCCTTTATTTTCCTTACTTTCAAGAATATCAGTTATTGTCTGCATTGCCGTTGGCTCAGTTAAACTGAAATTGGCCAGTGCAATTGGATCTTCGACACGAATACAACCAGAACTGAGTGAACGCGTGGTTTCTGCAAAGAGTTCGCGGTGTGAAGTGTCATGTAGATAAATACTCCATTGATTTGGAAACATAAACTTCAACTGCCCTAATGCATTTTGTTCGCCTGGATCTTGTCGAAAAGTATAATTAAAATTTCTATGGTTAACAGACTGCCAATCAATAGAATAAGGGTCCCATTCAAGCTTTTGACCGTTTTCTTTGGTAAATACACGAATATCATGCAGATAAAAATAGTTTAAATTTTCCTGTTGTTTGGGTAATAAATCTAATCTGGCTAATTTTCTTGGTACATTCCAATAGGGGTTAAATACTAGATGATTCATTTTCGAGGAGAAACTGGGGGTGGGCCTACTTTTTCGTCCTATGATAACCCGCATCTTGAGTGCTTCATGGCCATTATTTATGGCGCGTAATTGATAAGCCGCCAAGTTAATAATGAGATAACGTTGACCCAGATTATTAGGCATCCAGCGATGTCGCTCTAGTGATACTTTTATTTGCTGTAATCGTTCATTGGCTGTGATATTCATTGATTTTTGAGTTTCAGAACCAATAATGCCATCTACTTTTAAACCATGCTGTTGTTGAAAGTTTCGTACGGCTTGTTCTAAAAAAGGATCATAGTGTTTTTCTGCTTGCTTGGAACTCAGTACAAGTTCTTGATTATCAAAGCGGAGTCTAGCTCGAATAGCTGCTATGTTTTTATGCCATTCACCGGGGCGAGTTAAAGGCATTGCGGGAATCTCTGACCAGCCACCACGACTGACGTAACTTTGATAGCGTGACAAGGCTTGGGTTAATTTGTGGTATTCCTTTGTTTGAGGCGCAACTGAGTTTAATTGGTTTTTAAGGTGTGGTGATAATAATGCCTGTTGTAAAAACTCAATAGAATTAAACGTTTTTTGAGGGATAAACCACTCAGGATCAACTTGCTTGGCTTGTAGTCGACCAATAGCAAGGTCGTGAATTAATTTCAGCAGACCATCAGTGAGTAATAGATCAAACTGTTTAGCTGTATGGATGTTATTTGATGGTGTTAATTGCTTTAATTCTACAAGGTGATAATCAGCAGGGTCTAAACCATGTTTTGTCGCAGCAGAAATAAAATCGACAGCATCATGGGCCTGTGCAGTGAGTTGTTGTTCCTCTAGCCAGAGGTAATCGATTTTTGAGTAAAACTGATTCAGTGATTCGGTATCTAAAGAGGCACTTTGACTGATTTGACTTTGTTCAAGCCAAGGATGGGTCATTGCTTGAGCGTGAGGGCCAAGGCAACTCAGTAAAAATAGGCTTGTGCAAGCAATGCGTCTAAGTATATCCACAATAATAATGCTCTTCTAGATTCCTTTAGAGCATCATCACACTTTGCACAATGTGGGGTCAAGCCCCTTGTGATTTAGATTTAATTAATAACCATAAAAAGAAGGGACCACCAAGTAGTGTGGTAATCACGCCCACCGGAATTTCTGCGGGTGCAATAATCAGCCTAGCAATGGTATCGCAGACAATAAGAAAGGCACCGCCAAACAACAGGCTGGCAGGTGCTAACCAACGATGATCACTACCAATTAATAAACGACAGATATGCGGTACCATCATGCCAATAAAACCAATTGGCCCACATAAGGCGACAATGGCACCGACACAAAGAGAGGTGACAAAAAAGAGGCTATAACGAATCTTGTCTACGGAGACACCGCGACTGAGGGCGATATCATCGCCGGCCATCAATAGATTTAATTCACGTGTAAGCCATAATATGGCGGTGACACAGAGGGTGACAAAAGGCAGTAACTGCATAATATCTTGATAACCCACCGTTGTTAAGCTGCCCATTAACCAACGTAAAATCTGAAACGAGTCAGTTAAATTACTGAGATATTGAGTAAATAAAATTAGACTAGAAAAGAAAAAGCTAATGGCCACACCTGTTAGTAATAGGGTTTCAGGTGAAAAGCCATTCTGATAGCGACTAATACTATAAACAAAGCTAATAGCCACTAATGCACCGATAAAAGCAGCAAAGGCGCCGCCATCAAGCCCAACAATGGTAAAACTAAAGCCAAGGTAAACATAAATGGCTGCACCTAGTGAGGCACCACTGGCCACACCTAAGGTAAATGGCGTGGCTAATGGGTTGTGAAACATGGCTTGAAATACCATGCCACATAAAGCTAAACCGGCACCGGCAATAAAGGCAAACAATACTCGGGGCAGGCGTAATTGAGTCAAAATATGATGTTGGATAGCGGGATCATCAACCGTTAAACCCAGATAAGGGCTGACAGCTAGAATAAGTAATGTACTTAAAGCAATAATAATCAGAGTTGTTACCGGCTTCATTGCGCTTCACCTAGTTTATTTTCACTGGGGAGCGCAACCACAGCACCGGTTTGAGGGTGAGAGGTAAAGACAAACTGTTGTTGATAGAGCGCCTGTAAACGCTCGGTTTGGAGTAAGTCAGATGATGCGCCATACCATAAGTGGTGTCCCTGCTTCAGAGCTAAAATATGTTGACTATGTTGAGCGGCATGATTTAAATCATGGCTAACTTCAATAATGCTGATGTTATGTTGCTGATTTAGATTTTGGATAAGTTGATGAACTTCAACTTGGTGATGAGGATCAAGAAAACTGGTCGGTTCATCTAACAGCAGTAAAGGCGTTTGTTGGCATAGTGCCGCAGCAATCATCACCCGTTGCGCTTCACCGCCGCTAAGCGTATTCATCTGACGATGGAGAAAGAGGTCAGTACTGGTGATATGTATGGCATGTTCTAGTGCCTGTTGATCATCAGCTGACCAATCTGAAAAGGCCGAGTGATAGGCATATCGCGCCATTTTGATGAAGTCGATAACGCTAAAATTAAGTGGTTGACTTTGGACTTGAGGCACGTAACTTATCTGCCGAGCGAGTTGTTTTTGAGACAAGTCAGATAATGATTGTTTATTGAGACTAATGACACCTTCAGTGGATTTTATAATACCCATCAATGCTTTTAAAAGTGTGCTTTTACCTGCACCATTAGGCCCAAGCACACAGAGGTAATCACCTTTTTTAAGTTGGAAGCTAATAGATGATAAAAGGTCTTTATTAGCCACGGTCACGGATAGATTGTCGACATCTAATAACAGTGTCATAGCGTTTTTTCATCCCACGCTAGCTGGGGATGAATTAGTCTAGCCATTTTGTCGAGTAACTGGAAAATACGAGGACCTGGAATAGTGGCATAGTTTTCTTCAATAATATGGATGCGATTATTTTTAACGGCATTAACAAATTTTAAGTTTTGCCATTGCTGTTTTACTTGTTCAATATCAGCATTATGATCCGCTGCTTCAGGAAAAATATCGATAATGACATCGGGATTCAATTGCATAATGCCTTCAATAGACAATGAAGGTACTTTTAAATGTGTATTTTGGTAGCTGTTTTCGCCACCGGCAAGTTGTATTAAATCATTATAGAAGTCACTTTGACCTGCAATGTAGATATTCTTGACCTGTTCACCACCGATACTATGACCCATGGTGACCATCACTTTAGGACGGTCTAGCTTGGCTACTTTGTCAGTAACAGCGCTTATTTTCTGCTCGATTTCTGTTAGTAGCTGCTGTGCTTGTTGTTGGTGCTGTGTTTTTTTGCCGATGGCTAAGATACTGTATTTAATATCGGCAAGTGTTGCATTGTGTATGGCTAGGGTCGGAATATTGAGTTGCTGTAATTGTTTGATCGTCTGCTGTTGTGTCGCGACTAAAATAACTAAATCAGGCTGTAGAGCGACAATCGCTTCTATATTGGGATCAATAAATCCGCCAACATGAGGTAGGGACTTTACCTGAGCAGGGTAGTCACAATATTTTGTCACTGCGATCACCTGTTCATCTAAACCTAAAGCAAAAGCGATTTCAGTAATATTAGGGGCAAGTGTAATAATACGTTGTGGTTCATTCTGCGATGATTCTGTATTGATCGGTGCCTGTTTGAGTCCGACCATTGCCACCACTAAAATAAGCAGAAATAAAATAAGTGGCCAGAAATGGCGCATTAGTTTGAACCTTCAATAAAAACAAACATTATAATAGCTATTTATCATTCAATCATGAGAAAACAGTGAAACATTTACAGCATATTTTTGATAGCGCCGATAAATTATATTCTATGGCAGACATTGATAGTGCATTGACACGTTTAGCGGTCGCGTTAACGGAGCACTTTTCTACGTCAAACCCACTGTTATTATGTGTGATGAATGGCTCTGTTATGACCACGGGACATTTATTACCAAAACTCAATTTTCCTCTTGAGTTAGATTATATTCATGTCAGCCGTTATGGCGATAAAACGGTGGGTGGTGAGTTAAATTGGTTTCATAAACCGGCTACTAACTTAACTGATCGCACGGTGATTTTAATTGAAGATATCTTTGATGAAGGTGTGACAGTACAAGCCTTGCGTGACTATTGCGAACAAGCAGGTGCAAAGACGGTGCAATGTGTCGCACTGGTTGATAAATTACATCATAATAAAGTGGGTGATTTACCCGAGTATATTGGCTTAACCGTGCCTAACCGTTTCGTGTTTGGTTTTGGTATGGATTACCATGGTTATTGGCGTAATGCCCCCGGTATTTTTGCTGTACAAGAGGATGAGAATTTATGACATTAGCGATTATTGGTGGCACCGGCTTAAGTTCACTTGCAGGCCTAGAGCTCATTGAACAGAAAGTAGTTGATACGCCGTTTGGCGCACCGTCTAGCGTTTTAACTTTAGGTAAAATAAATGGTGAGCAGCTTATTTTCTTACCTCGCCATGGTGAAGGTCATACACTGCCACCGCATAAGATTAATTATCGCGCTAATATCTGGGCCTTACATTCTATCGGAGTGGACAAAATTATTGCCGTTGCCGCGGTGGGAGGTATTCGTGATGATATGGCGCCCGGTGTATTAGCCGCGCCAGATCAAATTATTGACTATAGCTATGGTCGTGAGCAAAGCTTTTTTAGTGATGATTTTACGGCAGATAAACATATCGATTTTAGTTTTCCTTATGATGAAATGCTGCGCCAAACTATTTTGCAAGCAGCTAAAAATAAGCAGATAGCGATTATTGATGGAGGTTGTTACGGGGCGACACAGGGACCACGTTTAGAAACAGCCGCTGAAATTAAACGCATGGCTCAAGATGGTTGTGCCATGGTGGGTATGACAGGTATGCCGGAAGCATATTTGGCGCGTGAATTAGGCATTGCCTATGCAACTTGTGCTTTGATGGTTAATTGGGCGGCAGGCCTGACCTCTGGCACGATAAGCATGGCACAGATAGAAGATACATTGGCTGGTGGTATGGATCAGGTTAAACAGTTATTGGTAGAACTTATTCAGCCTTAGTGGGTACCGCTTCTGTAGGTAATGAGAATGACTCTAATGCTTGTTCACTTGCTTGCACGGTAACGGGGGTATCGATAGGTGTTAATTGTAATAATGCCCCCAGTTTAGGGTGGTCGAAAAAATACAGTTTTTTGCTACGGATCCGACGCGATTCTTTTAGGTTGGGATTTCGAGCTAATTCAATAAAATCACCATCAGCTGAAACATCAGACCAGCTATTCTCAGCCAGCACATCTTGTTTCAACCACAGGTCTAGTGCAGCGTGAAGATAGGTTGATTTGTAGAGTTTAATCGTGCCTTCAAGCTTGTTATTATCAGCGATAATATTGATTGCTTGGGCATGATGTTTTTTCATCACTGGCTGTTGCCATGATTGATGATAATGAACTTGATAACGTTGAGAACGTTGTAGACGAGCAGCTGAGTTAAGCAATGTTTCATTTTCTGCTGGTTGAATCAGGTTTGATACCGTAGTTGGGTACAATTTAGCCAGATTTGTTTCGACAGCCATTTCGGGCCATTGTTCGTCTGTTACCGTGTCAAGTTGTTCAAATACGATCAGTTCTACGTGATACCACTGCTCAGCATACGTTGTGATACTAAAGATAGAAAGTGAAATAGATAGGATAAGTTGTGTGAAAAAATGTGATTTCATAGCTAAAATAGAGTCCCTTGAGTGACGACTATTGTCTAACTTCACTGACAAAATGTCCAAACTTAATGTTGATTTGTACCCAAACTACACTCATATACTGTTATTATCAGCGTCTGTATTTAGCAATAATTTAGGAGAAAATAATGGAAGGTTTTTCTGCGTTTGTACTCTTTTTTCTAGTACTTGCCATTGTCATCGTACTGATGGGGGTTAAGTCAGTACAACAAGGGCGAGAATGGACGGTTGAACGGTTTGGTCGTTATACCAAAACATTACGACCCGGTTTGAACTTAATTGTGCCCGTTATGGATAGTATTGGTGCCAAAATTAATATGATGGAACAAGTGTTAGATGTTGAATCACAAGAAATTATTACTAAAGATAATGCCATGGTGCGTGTTGATGGTGTTGTTTTCTTTCAAGTAGTTGATGCGGCAAAATCAGCTTATGAGGTGAATGACCTTCAGAATGCAATTTTAAATCTAACTCAAACGAATATTCGTACCGTGATGGGCTCGATGGATTTAGATGAATTATTGTCTAAACGTGATGAAATCAATGCGCGCTTATTAAGTGTTGTTGATGATGCCACTACACCATGGGGAGTCAAAGTAACCCGAATCGAAATTAAAGATATTGCTCCCCCAGCTGATTTGGTTGAAGCCATGGGCCGTCAAATGAAGGCTGAACGTGAAAAACGTGCCAATATTTTAGAAGCCGAAGGCTTTCGACAAGCAGAGATTTTAAAAGCGGAAGGTGAAAAACAAGCCGTTGTTTTAGATGCTGAAGGACGACGTGAAGCAGCTTATCGTGATGCGGAAGCTCGTGAACGTTTGGCTGAAGCTGAAGCACGTGCAACCTTTGTGGTATCGGAAGCGATTGCAAAAGGGGATATTCAAGCGGTTAATTATTTTGTCGCCCAAAAATATATTGAATCTCTTAAAGATGTTGCCTCAGCAGAGAATAGTAAAGTTATCTTTATGCCACTGGAAGCAAGTAGTGTAATTGGTTCATTAGGTGGTATTGCTGAGCTTGCCAAAAATACCTTTAATAAAGGATAAAAATAATGGAATTATTTGCACCTGATTTTTGGCACTGGTGGATGGTGGCTGTTGTATTGGTCATTATTGAGATTTTTGCCCCCACATTTTTTGCTTTATGGCTAGCTGTTGCAGCCTTTATGACTGGGCTTGCTTTATTTCTATCACCTGAAATGCAGTGGGAGTACCAAGTCTTGATTTTTGCTGTGTTATCGGTGGCAAGCATTATTATATGGCGTCACTATTATAGTAAAAACCCCATCGCAACAGATGAGCCTTTATTAAATCGTCGTGGTGAGCAATACGTCGGTCGAATTATCACTTTGCAAGAAGCGATTATCGATGGTCAGGGTAAAGTGAAAGTGGACGATTCAAGCTGGAAGATTGAAGGTGATGACTGTCCAGTGGGAACTAAAATTAAGATTGTTAGTGTCGATAATGTGGTATTCCAAGTAGAAGTTGTTAGTTAACTTTTATGGCGGAATTTTTTAATACAGGTTTGAGTCAGCAACAATTTTTAGATCAGTATTGGCAGAAAAAACCTCTGTTAATTCGTCAAGCCATTGCTGATTTTGAGTCGCCAATAACAGCGGAAGATTTAGCGGGACTCGCCTGCGAAGAAGATATTGAGTCGCGTTTGATTGAAGAGCAAGGTGAAGAGGGGGCTTGGCAGGTTACCAATGGCCCGCTATCAGAACACGACTTTGCTCGATTGCCAGCAACACATTGGACGATGTTGGTTCAAGATGTAGATAAACATCTGCCTGAATTACAATATTTACTCGATCCCTTTCGTTTTATTCCTGATTGGCGTCGTGATGATTTAATGATTAGTTACGCGCCTGAACACGGAACTGTAGGCCCGCATACCGATGGTTATGATGTGTTTTTATTACAGGCTATGGGCACACGCCGCTGGCAGATTGGTAATAAGGCCATTCATGATGCTAAGTTGCTGGAAGGGCTTAAATTACAAATAATGGCGGACTTCACGCCTGATGAAGAATGGGTTTTGGAGCCGGGTGATATGCTGTATTTGCCACCACATTTTGCCCATCACGGTGTTGCTCTGAACGACGGCATGACATTTTCATTTGGTTTCAGAGCGCCGAGTCGTACTGATCTATTAGATTCTATTATCAATACCATGCTCGAAAATGAAATGGGTAAGGGACGTTATACCGATGCTGATTTAGTTCTAACAGAGCACCATAGTGAAATTGATCAGACTGCAGTGGCTAGATTAAAGCAGTTATTACACCAAACAATTGATGAAGCAGAGCCTATTATAGCGAGTGCTTTAGGTAAATTTGTCACCGATACTAAATCAAGCCTAGTCACTTTAGCTGAACAGTCACTATCTGATGAGACTACAATTGATGAAGTGACTGCACAGTTTGAGGCTGGTGAGAGCTTAAGCCGGAATCTCTATTATCGCTTTGCTTGGACAACAAATGAGCATGGCGGTAAATTATTTATTGCCGGTGAAGAGTACTGCTTAGATCTAAGTGGTCAAGATAATTTGCCTACCTTAGCTGAGAATGAAGTGATCACGGCTATTGATTGGCAGCAAATTAAACACGATCTGCCATCAGCAAGCTTACTCTGCCATTTAATTGCCGAGGGTGCTTGGGTCTGGCAATTAAATGGCGATAATTAGGCTTATTTTGTACGTTTAAACGCTGTTTTATGGCATTTAGGGCAAGGCGGTATACGACTGGTCTTTTTAAAGTGCATCACCGTGCCACAGCTGTCACAAGCCAGTGTACCGATAGTAGTAATTTCACCGGTACGATACTGTTGTGAACGTTTTGCTTGTTCGGCAAGTTGCGCAAGCTCTAGGCGTGTTTTGTCGGCCACTTTAGCAAAAACCTCTAATACGCGTTCTTCGATCAATTGCAGATCAAAGTTAAACCAGCTCGATAATTCTTCGCCGGTATGTTCAATATACTCAGCAGCATCATGTAAATCACGACGTAAATAATTACCTAATTTATCAGCTTCTTCCTGACTGATTTCTTTTAATTCAATAGCTTGCTGTTTTGCCTTATCTATATTTTTTTGTAACACCGGTAAGGCTTGTTGTTCAGCGCTATCAAGAAGCTGTTCAATTCGCCCCATCATTTTATCGTAAGCAGCAATTAGTTTTTGTTCTAGTTCTTGTTCATTCATGTTCTTTTCCCTTTAAACAGGCATGTGTTTAATGTAACTTAGCACATAATTATTAATTGGAGTAAGCAATGTTCTCGTCTCGCAGTTTATTTTTCATCGGCTTTTTGTTTTGTGCATCAATGTTAGCTATTGCTGGTTATTTCCAGTTTGTTGATCATTTAGAGCCCTGTCCATTATGTATTTTACAACGTGTATTCACCTTATTTGTAGGTGTCATATTGTTGTTAGCTGTCCTACATAATCCTGGTAACTTTGCTAATCGAGTCTATGGTTTCCTCGCTGGATTAGTGGCGTTAGTGGGGGCGAGTATTTCGGCGCGTCATGTTTGGTTACAAAACCTACCTGAAGATCAAGTCCCCAGCTGTGGTCCAGGACTTAATTTTATGCTGGATAATTTTCCGCTAGGTGATGCGATAGAAATGGTAATGAGAGGTTCTGGCGAATGTGCTGAGGTGTTGTGGACATTGTTGGGCTTGAGTATTCCAGCATGGACATTACTTGCTTTTCTAGCACTGGCTTGTTTATCGTTAATAGCCGTATTTCGTAACTAGTCTAAGGACGAGTTGTAGACTTTATCTGGCTAATAAAAGAGTGGTGCAATAATAAGGTAATAGTCTGTTTTTGATAAACAAGTTCAACCTTTTGATGGCTAATATTTTTAACTACAGCACCATTAATTTCTTCGCCAACTTTTAGTTGTCGGTCATTGATTATGGCGACTTTAAGATGGGGAGAAATGATTGTTGAATTCAGCACCCATTCATAATGTGAGGCACTAATGGGTACACTACTACTAGCTTGGTTGACTTTATAGTGTGGTGGCATGGTAGGATCTGACAGTTGTTCAGCCGCCCAAGTGTTTAATGACAATAGTGTCGATAATATGATGATGTAGCTAGCTTTAACTCTCATGTTATAGGCCAATCCAGTATTCATTAGTACTGATAGTATGTACACGAATTACTATTTCAGCATGAGGATATTCCGTCACCTTGTAGTGTAAATTATCCCAATACAAACCCCATTCAGAATTTTCTAAAGCGGATAAATATTGATAAAGTTGTTGATAATTACCAGATAGCTTCAGTGTCGTTGAATGTTTATAAAGTGCTGTTGTTGCACTATATTCCCTAGACTGATCTTTTTCATCTTCCTCATCAAAGGAAATGCCTTCAACAGCTTCATTACTTAGAGAAAGTAACTTTAAACCGTGTGTTTGTAATAATAAATTACGTAATAACTCTGTAATTCTGGTCGGTGGGACCAATTTATTAAGCACGGAATTTAGTTGACTTTGAGTCACTTTCAGACTTTCACGAGCTTGAGAAATAGCCTGTTTTTTCTGTTCTATTGTACGCTGACTGGCAATGAGTTTTGCGGTCGATTGTACCAGTTCTAGTTGTCGTTGTTGTTGTTGCGTAATCAATACTTGTTGTTGTGCAACTAATGTTTGATAGTGTTGTTCTTGCTTGCTGAGAAGAGCGCCATCCCATACCGCATAGATAACAGCAATAGCAACAAATAGCACTAAAACACGTTCGCGTAAGCTAAGTTCTACAAGGTAGTTATATACTGACTGTAGGTGTTGACTCACTTAGCGTCCCCCCTTATTCGAGCTCTCTGTATTGAGCTTGAATGTGTAAACATTACTGTCTTCTTTGGGCTGTTCAAGTTGAAAAACTGAGAATGATTTACCTTGGAAATATTCAGCCTTTGCTAGACTATCTATATAGAGCGGAATTTGATTTGACTGTGATGCTTTACCTTGTAGAGTAATCGATTGACCACCTTTAACTAAGGAAAATTCGGTTAGCCAGACATTGTCAATTTGTTGCTTGGCTAAATGGAACAGCGTGGCAGAGAAACCTTGTTGATTACCAAAGTCTTGATGGCTTAGATAATCAAGCAGGCGTTGTTTATCAAATTGTTGGACATTTATTTTTTCTAACTCAGCCAGTAGTAGCGGCGACTCAGGTGACTGCGCTATATTTTGAGTGGTGTATTGCTGCTGTTGTTTAATGGTTGTTTGTAGAACAGTATTTCTTTTTGCTGAATACAAAGACATTACAGACAAAACAGCCATAACAATGAGTACGACAAGTAACATTTGTCGAGGCGGCAAGACTAGTTTTTTGGGCTTAAACTGTGCCTGGTATAAGTTGATTTCTTGCATTTAGTGAGTACTCCTCAAAGCACCACCAATAGCCATTAGGCAACGTTGATCAATTGTGTCCCCAATTTCATCACTCACTGTAATGATATCTTTTAACTCAATGCTGTGACAATCAATACCGAGCCGTTGCTGTATCAAGTCGGCAATATTATCAACTGTTTTACTATTGTTAATAATAACTAACTGGGCAATAGCAGCTTGGCGTGAGTGACTTTCATAATAATCAAATGTGCGTTGCAATTCTAACACCAGTGAATCTAGGATCGATTGACTGTTGATATCGTCCTCACTGACATAAGCTAGAGATTGAGCACCAATACTCGATGTTCGATTAATATAAATATCATTATTTAAAATAACACTCAGTTTAGCGAGGTTATCCCATAAATTTAATAAACCGACACTATGATGTTCTGTTGGCAGCTGACTTACAAGATTACGTGAAGCTTGAATGGCGATATCAATAGTCGCTAGCCTACAGTTAGCTGCTTGTAATAAATCGACATGCGATTGGATGATAGATTGGCGACTAGCAACGATAAGTAGTTGTTGTTTGCCTGAACCGCTATTGTTAGGCAATTCAATATGATCAATAACGGCATCATCAATGTGAAAATCGATGAGATCTTTGATCTGCCAATGTATGGCGGATGCCATTTCTTGTTTAGCTACTTCTGGGGCATCAATTTGAGTAAGTTGATATTCCTCAGGAGCTAAAACTAAATTGCAGGGACGTTTATCAAGATGATGCTGATGAACTAATTCTGCGATCACAGCGGTTTGTTCAACAGCAGTGCATGGATGAAATTGAGCGTGCTTTAAAATAGGGGCAATTTTTGAATGTTGGATAATTGCTAGAGCGATCCCCTCAGCTGAGATAGTTATCCCTGCCGAGGTGTTGTCTTCTATTTTTGCTTTTAATGAAAACGTCACTCAGTGTTCCTTTAAAGCCATGTTCTGATACACAGAAGGAAAGATGATTACCTATTAACGCGCTCGGTAGGTAATACGTCCTTTGCTTAAGTCATAAGGTGTCAATTGAACAGTGACTTTATCACCTGTTAGGATACGGATGTAGTTTTTACGCATTTTGCCAGAGATATGGGCCGTTACAACGTGACCGTTTTCTAGTTCTACACGAAATGTAGTATTAGGCATTGTATCGATAACAGTGCCTTCAAATTCAATATGTTCTTCTTTTGCCATAAAATGTCTGTTCTATATTTTCTAAGTTAAACAACCATTTTGCCGTAAAACTACTGATTATTCAACGTTTTTCATGTTTTGAGCGATTGCCATTGTTGATCAATATAACCTTCGATTGCTGAGAAATTTTGTTTATATTGCATTTTTTGACAATCTTTTATCCAATATCCGAGGTAAAGCCAAGGCAGGCCTTGTGTCTTGGCGATATTAATTTGTTGCAAAATAGCATACGTGCCTAAGCTGTATGGCGCCATATCAGGATCAAAGAATGTATAAAAAGCAGATAAACCCGTTTGGACAAAATCGGTTATTGCGACAGCAACCAGCTGTTGATCACGCCTGATTTCAATAAAACTAGTTTGTGCCCAATCGCTGGTTAAAAAGTTGACGTATGTTTCTTCAGTTGGATTATCCATACCACCATTGATATGTCTTGCCGCTAAATAACGGCAATATAGCTCATAGTGTTCGGCATTAAAGCTAGCTGAATGGTGACTAAAAGTAAGTTCATGATTACGTTGTAGACAGCGGCGCTGACTTCGATTTGTTTTGAATGACTGTACATTGATTCGTACCGGTACACAGGCACTACAATCTGCACAATACGGTCTATAGGCATGATTACCACTACGTCTAAAGCCATGTTGTATTAAATGACTATAAAGGCCATTAGTCATTGGTTTATTAGGATCAGGGTAGATATTAGATGCCAGCTGATCATCTAAATAAGAACAATCATGGGGTGTATCTTGATAAAAAGTAAGGCTATCAGTCATGAGACACAAGGTAAGTCAGAGTCTAACTGCCAGATATGACTGTGCTGTTGCGGACAAAACTCTTTGAGATAGTGACTAAATTCAGATTGCGGCAGCTCTTGTGCTCCTAAACTTGCTAGGTGGTCAGAATAAACTTGGCAATCTATGAATTTAAAGTCCCAGCGTTGTAATTGCTGGCAGAGGGCAACTAATGCCATCTTTGAGCTATCACGAACATGGCTAAACATTGATTCACCAAAGAAGACTTTACCTATAGCAATGCCATATAAACCACCCACCAATTTATCTTGCTGCCAACATTCAACACTATGGGCATGACCCAATTGATGGAGTTTGACATAAGCGGCGATCATTTCAGGATGGATCCAAGTGCCATTATTGTCTTCAGCCAAGTCAGATCTTGGCTGAGAGCAGCTGCTGATAACCTGTTCAAAAGCACGATCAAAAGTAATGGTCAGTGACGAGGTTCTTAGTGTCTTTTTTAAACTTTTAGACAGTTTCACCTTATCGGTAAATAACACCATGCGCGGATCAGGACTCCACCATAAAATGGGATCATCTTTGTTAAACCAAGGGAATAAACCGTGACGATAGGCATTTAAAATTCGCTTAGGTGATAAATCGCCCCCAGCTGCGACTAAGCCATCATCAAATGCTTCGTCTATGGGCGGGAATTGATCGTCATTTGATAATGATAACCAAGGCAGACTCATTATTAGTCTTGTAATTCACTATTGAGCTCTTTAGCCCAATTAATGGCATCTAAATAGGCTCTAGCAATAATTTCGACAGGTAATGGCGAGGCATCTAAGGCTACCCAATCGCCTTTTTCATAATTAAGCACATCTTGCAATGCTCGGCCAGCGGCACCTGAATGATTCTGTAATGCATCTACAAGCTCTTCAGAAAGAGGCAAGTTCGACACTAGTGCTGGTATGGGTTTGTCGAGTAGGGCATCTAAGGTTGAAAATAAACCGGCAGCAAAGAAGGTGTCAGGCTGACCTTTATAATATTTGGCTAATAATTCACACATTTTAGCCCGAGTCATGGCAACAATGCGCAATTCTTTCGGTTTGTTATCAATACCCGATAAGCTGAGCAAGCTTGCCCAGGTTTTAATCTTAGAAAAACCGAGTAGCATAATGGCTTGTTTAATGCTGCTGACTTCTTTACGCAGACCAAAGAAGGCTGAATTAATTAAGCGAAGTAATTTATAACTTAATGTGATATCTAAATTAAGCGTATTAGCCAACTCAGTTGCTTCAACATTAGGATCTTGTAATTTAACCAGCAATTCCATTAGAACTTGTATAGAAGGCGAAACCTTTTGTAGGTTATCAGCTGAGGGTAAAGTATAAAACTGGCCCTGCAGTAGATCTAAATCATGTTGTTTACAATAGTTAAAATCATCACGGGCATTGACATTTGTTGCACATAGAATGTTATGACGTTGACGCCATGCGGGCAGATGTTCTGTCAGTGTTTTAGGGTCAAACTCTTCAATATCAATGAGTAAGGTCTTACTATCGGAACTGTCTCGGCTTGCTGATGCATGACGAGCGAATGAGAAGTGACGATTGTCTGTCTGTGGGGCATCACCACCATTGACATCTAGTACGAAGTCGACATCTGATTCATCGGTATTTATTAAGGCTTCACGCCATGATTCAGGTAATGATAATAATGCTTTTTGGCGCTCACTGATGGCAGGAAGAATATCAGGAAGTTGCTCTATAAAGGGCGGTACTTCAGCATCATCATCTAATTTTCCCCCTTGTTTATTCAAAAAGGAAAGATGGTAACTTTCAACATCAAGCTGATCGGCAATAAAAAGTGGTTGGCGGTGAATAATACCTGAATATGTTTTTAATAATTCAAATGGGGCTGGTTTATCGGCCATAATAGCTACTCTTTTATTCGTTGATATTATTATCTAGATCGACTCACGACCTGAAAAAGCATGAGATAGTGTACCACTATCAACATATTCTAATTCACCGCCTAAGGGGATGCCATGTGCAAGTCGAGTGACATCAATTTGTCTAGTATGCGCTATCTGACTTAGATAGTGTGCTGTTGCCTCACCTTCAACCGTCGGGTTGGTGGCAAGAATCACTTCTGTAATGGTATTTTTATCTAATAATTCAATAAGCAACGGGATCCCCAGTGCCTCAGGACCAATGCCATCTAAGGGTGATAAATGACCTGATAGAACAAAATACTGACCTTTATAATGTGTGGCTTGTTCGATAGCTAAAACATCACTAGGCATTTCCACAATACACAGCTGATCTTGCCGGCGAAGTTCATCACTGCAACGACTACACAGTGCTGTCTCACTTAAAATACGACATTGCTCACAGTGAGCAACATTAGTTAAAGCGGCACTGAGTGACTTGGCTAAACGTTCGCCACCTTCACGGTTACGTTCAAGTAGGTGAAATGTCATTCGTTGAGCAGATTTTGGCCCAACGCCGGGTAAGCAGCGAAAAGCATCGATTAACTGTTCAATATTAGGGCCTAGGTTTGCCATGATTATCAGTGTTTTTCGATTAAAATGGCATTTTCATGCCAGGAGGAAGCATGCCTGACATACGATCTTGGCTTGTTTTTTCGACTTGGCGAACGGCATCATTAACTGCTGCGGCAATTAAGTCTTCCAACATATCTTTATCATCTTCGAAGAGTGCATCTTCAATGCTGACACGTTTAACATCATGTTTACCTGTCATTACCACTTTAACCATGCCACCACCAGATTGACCAGTGATTTCAATGTGAGCAAGTTCTTGCTGAGCTTTTTCCATATTAGCTTGCATTTGCTGTGCTTGTTTCATTAAGTTTCCCATTCCGCCTTTCATATCGACTCCTTATTAATCTATGGGTTTAATTGTGCTTTCAATGACTTGGCCATTAAAAGCGTGTTTGATTGCATTAACAGCAGGATCATTATGAATTGATTCTGCTGCTTGCTGTTGTTTGTTGGTGCGATGTTCAGCTTGCTGAGTGGCTAGCGTTTGACTGGCTTGATGTTGGGCAGCAGAACTTTGTTCGATTTCCACTGAAACAGCCGTATTTAAATAATTCTTTAATGCTGTCTCAAGCCGTTCTGTTGCTTTATCGGTAGCAAGATGGGCAAGTTCAGGCGCTAAAGATAAAAATATTTTTGAATTTTCACATTTTATAAAAGCACTATTATCAGCAAGTTGACGTGATAAGGCGGCCAATTTTAATTGGCCAATAGTAGCTGTCCAAGTATCAGCTGATAAAGCGGTATTCTGTGCTGCTGCTTCAGGTCGTACTGCGCTAATAGTTTCTGCCGCGGGCTGTTGAACTTGCTGGATTGCTGTTTTCTGTGGTGCTGGTGCTGGAGTTGGCTCTTGTATTGTTGTGTTTGTCGGCTTAATGGCTGTTACTTCAGCTTGGGCGTAACTGACATTGCTGTCTGAATGTGTCATCGCTTTCGGTTGAAAACTTAACATTCTCAATAAGGTCATTTCAAAGCCACTTTTAGGATCGGCTGCAAAAGGAAGATCTCGCTTGCCATGTAAGGCAATTTGATAAAGTAACTGAACCGTTTCAGCACCAATTTGTGAACTTAATGCTATTAACTGTTCATTATCGTCTTCATCAGCACTGTCTAAATCAGGCACTAATTGCACTGTTGCCAATCGTTGTAATATGGCAAGCAGGGCATTGAGAACAAGATTAAAATCACGACCTTGAACGGCGAGATCATTAGACTGCTGTAATAGCATTTTACCATCTTGATTAATCAGCGCTGTTAAAATGTGCAATAACTGCTGTTGCTCAATGGTGCCGAGCATTTGATGTACATGGTCAACGGTGACATTACCTGCGCCAAATGAGATCGCTTGATCTAATAAACTCAACGCATCACGCATACTGCCATCTGCAGCACGTGACAGTGCGGTTAGGGCTTCAGTTTCAAATGTGATGTCTTCGTGTTTGAGAATAGTGGCAAGGTGCTGTGCAATTTGATCACGTTCTATTCGACGTAAATTAAATTGTAAGCAACGCGATAAAATAGTGACGGGCAGTTTTTGTGGATCTGTGGTCGCAAACAGGAACTTAACGTGTGGTGGTGGTTCTTCTAAGGTTTTTAATAAAGCATTAAAACTACTGGTGGACAGCATATGTACTTCATCAATCAAATATACTTTGTAGCGGCCACGGCTTGGCGCATATTGCACATTATCTAAAAGCTCGCGTGTATCATCGACTTTGGTACGAGAAGCGGCATCTACTTCGATTAAATCAACAAAGCGACCGGCATCGACTTCTTGGCAACTCTGACATTCGCCACAAGGCGTCGAACTCACACCTTGTTCACAATTGAGTGATTTAGCTAGAATTCTAGATAGGGTTGTTTTACCTACGCCGCGCGTGCCTGAAAATAAAAAAGCATGATGTAAGCGGTCTTGGTCTAGACCATTGATTAGGGCTCGGAGGACATGTTGTTGTCCGACAACTTCAGAAAAAGTTTTAGGTCGCCATTTGCGGGCGAGAACCAAATAACTCATATGATGGTGTGAACCCTAGTGTTTGTTAGATAATGATGACTGAATATAACAATCAAATAGTTTGGGCGATGTCCCACACCAGCCATATCTCGGCGCTCGAGTCCGAAGGCTCCGCTGCTCCCTTCCGGGTCTGACGGGCTGACCAACATATCGTCGCGAGTAGACCAGTGCGGGCCACCATTGAAAGCGTAATTTTAAGGGTTTTTCGGGGGTTTGGCTATTTATATTTTGTTTAAATTGGGCTTAATTCTTCTGGCGCTGTAATATTTTCCTACCGTTACTGCCGGAGGTGTCTAGCAGGGGGCTAATTAGAGACCTTTGGAAACTTGTGTCGAGAGAATGATGGATTACAAAATACATCCTTGTATTTTGCCCTTCGGCTTCGCTGCGCTCATGCAAATTTGTTCCTGACAAATTTGTCGAAGCAAAGGGTTAGAATAATGACATCATTCACTGCCAAATCTAAATAAAAAAGGCCTCAGAGAGGCCTTTTTTATTTAGATGGCGGAGAGCGAGGGATTCGAACCCTCGATAGGGATAAACCTATACACACTTTCCAGGCGTGCGCCATCGGCCGCTCGGCCAGCTCTCCAAAAACCTACTGTGTTACATTAGGATGCGAAAGGTTACCTTAGTAAATGTAATCTGACAAACTTTATGCATTAGCAGTTTCTACAGCATCAACAGTTTCTACAGCTTCTACAGCTTCTACAGCTTCTACAGCTTCTACAGCTTCTACAGCTTCTACAGCATCAACAGCTTCTACAGTTTCAACAGCTTCAGCAGTTTCTACAGCTTCAGCAGTTTCTACAGCTTCAGCAGTTACAACAGCGTCAACAGCTTCTACAGCTTCTACAGCTTCTACAGCTTCTACAGCTTCAGCAGTTTCAACAGTTTCTACAGCATCTACAGTTTCTACAGTTTCAACAACTTCTTCTGACTCAGGTCTCGTTTTACGCTGACCTTGGCGGGCATAATAAGCTAAACCTTTTAAGACGATATCAGGGTAGTGGGCAATAAATGAAGGTAGTAATGGTTTTAATTGTTCAGCATCACCGCCGGTAATGATGAAACGAATACGGTTATTAAATTGTTCTTTGAGGTCATCAACAATGCGGTCGAGTGTTGCCGTAACACTGTAAAGTGTGCCGGCTTTAATGGCACTTTGCGTATTGACTGCTAGCGTTCTAAATTCACTTGACTCGGCAATCTCATTGAGATCACTGGTGTTATTAGTGAGCGCTTCACGCATTAAACTGAGGCCGGGTAAAATCATCCCGCCTTGGTGAGCACCATATTTGGTGACAATATCCACGGTAATAGCAGTACCACAATCAATAACACACGTTGCTTGACGAGCATGTTGGCGAGCAGCAATTAAGGCTAACCAACGATCAACGCCTAATAAATCTGCTTGCGCATATGAATTGGTTACACCAAAGCGTTTTTTCTCACTTTGTACAAAAGTGGGGGTAATATCCCACTGCTTTTCAGTCCATTCTGTTAACTGTTGGGCAATTTTATCACCGGCAACATTAGCAACATGGACTGAAGTAATACCTTCTAATGATTTCCAATGGCTATTTAATGAAGCTTTAACACCTGTTTTACTACGATTAAAGCTCTGACTTTCTATTGGACCAGACTCGATACGAGCCCATTTGATACGTGTATTGCCGATATCGACTAATAATTTCATGAAGAAAACCTAATACTGACGTGACTGTTTGATAATGTGTGAAGTTTATTATTGAGTTGATACTGTAATTCACCTTGTTCATTGATACCGCGAGCAATAACATCTGTATGCTCATTGTTGTCAATTAAGGTGATTTTTTGATCTGCAAGCGCATCATAGTGAGGCCATTGCGAAATAAATTCACGTAATCCAGAAGTCTGGAATTGTTCTAATGTGTTGATCATGTTTTGAATAATTTTTCCTGCTAATCTATTTCGACAGGGTACTCGAGTACAAAGCTGTTGAAGACTAGTGGTTGGTTGTTGTATTTTATTTTGTGTGGCAGATGGAAGCTTAAAATTAAGGCCAATACCCACAACGGTATTTAATGTCTTACCGAAGCGTGATTCTACTAGAATTCCTGCTAGCTTTTGTCTTTTATATAAAATGTCATTCGGCCATTTCAACTGTAAGTTATTGATTCCTTCCGACTTGAGTGTATTTATTAAACTAATGCCAATCGCAATGCTTAAGCCATTTTGCGCTGTTTCTGCGGGAAATGGCCAGAAAAGTGACAGGTATAAGTTTCCCACTGCGGGTGACTGCCATAGATCGCCACGTCGACCGCGGCCTGCCGTTTGAGTTTCACTGAGGCAAATTGCAGGTGTTTTTTTCCCTGTAGCGTGGCGTTGCCACAATTCATCATTGGTTGATGGTACCGAGCTGTGAATTAAAATATCATCCAGCTTGATACGTGTATTTTGATCAAGTGCTGACTGTATTTCAGATAGTGATAAGGCTTGGAAGTCGAGTAATGACAATATGATAGCGTTAATTTAAAGTTGAATAGGCTGACTATTCTAGCAAAATAGTGTTTTAAGCGGTTAAATCAAGTAGATTTCCGGTCAAATCTTCAGCGGATGTTGATGTGAAAGAAGGTGTGCTGGATGATGATGTTTCTTCATTATCACCTTGCTGGCTTATTTCAGCCCGTGCTTCAATAGCCATTTGAGCGGCTTTGGCGGCAACATTACGATCTTGTGTCGAGGGTTGCGCGGGTGCCAATGCAGCGGCTTGAATTTGTTGTGCTTTTTGAATGGTCGCTTGAGGGTCGCCAGCGACTTTTGATGCATCAATCGTAACTTCGCCACCAACGGCATACTGAACGCCATCTGGACCACGCTGAAAGCTAAAATTGGCGCCACCACGTACAATGCCACTACCCGCAGCTACATGCGCTGCTTCATGGGCTCGAACAACTTGATCGCGTGACTTTAGTTGTTGGAGTTGTTGTTGTTCTTGTTGAGAAAGTTCACTTAGATTGGTACTACTGTTACTTCTGGCGCTCGAATTTACCCGGATAATCGGGGTTGTAGTCAATGGGGATGCCGCAGTGGCATGAGTGTCCATGCTATACCTTGATATCCAGAATGCTGCCGATCATCTTACTACTGGCTTCGACTACCTTAGCTGATGCTTCAACTTGCTGTTTATCTAGCAACATATTGACTAAGGGCTCAGTAAGATCTGCTGCAGATTGAATGCTTTCACTACTCGCAATTTTAGCCGCATTATTGTTCAGACTTTGCATGCCTGATTGAATGCCGGTGACGCCAGATTGTAAGGCAGAGATTGAACTCATAATGACCTCCAAAGAATAACTCTACTTATAATAAATAGCAGGTTTTACAATGTTATTTTGAGTGTTGCTTCACATTTTTTGCATTTAATCGAATAAAGACAATAGATGAAATAAATGTCATACAACTAAATAATACTTCTAAACTTGCATATAAATCAAACCCTTGAGCACTATATACTTCACCAATACCATGAGAAAAGTAAAATAACATTAAAAATCCGGTCCATGCATGGGTATAGGGTTTGCCATGTAATAAGCCTCTTAGAGGAAATAATAAAGGCACTAAGGCTATGAGTAACCACGCTGCGGTTGGGTAATTGTCACTGTGCTCAGCTAGAGTGATCCAGCAAATGAGCGTGACCATTAGACCAAAAAAGCTAAATAAGGCAAGGTGTTTATAAAAAAGGGTCATGATTTAAATTTCTTTGCCGTGGAGGCGATACGTTGACCTAATGCGCGACATAATTGGGCTTCATTATCACTTAATGGTCGATCATTATTGTTGCCGGCAAGGTGGCTTGCTCCATATGGGGTGCCACCATCTGTTGTTGTCATTAATGTGCTTTCGCTATAAGGCAGACCCATGATCATCATGCCATGATGCATCAGTGGCAACATCATCGACAGTAGTGTGGATTCCTGACCACCGTGCAAACTACCGGTAGAGGTGAAAACAGCTGCAGGCTTGTCAATTAATGAACCAGATAACCAAACATCACTGGTTTTATCGATAAAGTATTTTAATGGGGCAGCCATATTACCAAAACGAGTAGGGCTACCTAAAACTAAGCCATCACAGTCTCTTAGATCATCATGACTTGCATATAGGTGACCTTGTTCGGGAATACTATCTTCCGTTGCTTCACATACTGTGGAAATTTCAGCCACGGTTCTCAATCGTGCCGAACAGCCGTCAATGCTTTCAATGCCACGTGCAATTTGTTCAGCCATGCTTAATATATGGCCAGATTGACTATAATAAAGGACAAGTATCTCAGTCATTATAAAATCTCAAGTACTGACTCGGGTGGGCGACCGATTTTTGCTTTGCCATTGTGAATAACAATAGGGCGTTCAATCAGCTTAGGATTGTCACACATGGCTTGAATAAGATGTTCATCACTGAGTGACTCATCTTTTAAATTAAGCTCTTTATAGACGGCTTCACCTTTACGTAGTAATTGACGAGCGCTAAAGCCAAGTTGTTCGATAACCGTTGCTAAATCAGCTGCTGTTGGCGGTGTTTTTAAATATTCAACAATATCTGCTTGCACACCATTTTCTTCTAATAATGCGAGAGTCTGACGTGATTTACTACAGCGAGGATTATGATAAATACTAATATCACTCATGTGATGGCTCCAATAATGTTTCTAAAGCAGAAAGATGAATTTCTGAAGGGCGAATTGTGCCCCATTGTTTGCATCCTGGACAGTGCCAATGCATATTTTTTCCTGAAAAACCGCAGTTGGGGCAGGTATAACGGTGTCCTTTACGGACTAAGCTATCTGTAATGCCTTCAATTAAGGGGACTAGGGTGGGACTTGATGGTTCACCTAAGGAGATCAGTGTATGTAAACCTTCGACAGAGGGATATTTTTGTAGTTGCAGGTGCAAATAATTTTGCGCCTTTTGTGTACCATGTTGCTGCTGAATAACGTGTGTAAGCATCAATCGCGCACTGGTCATATTGGGATGTTGTTTGAGTAATGTTTGTAAGTAATTCTCAAACTCGGCTAAGTTATTCATCTGCTGATAACATTTAAATAACAGTGGCAGTGCTTCAGGAATATAAAGGTGATTTTGTTTTTCAATATGAAGTAGACATTTAAGTGCTTTACGAAAATGATTGGCCTTAATATGAAAATCGGCTTTTAGTAGTGTGGATCTAATACAATTATGATCAAACGTATGCGCTTGTTTAAGCGAAGGTGGCATCGTAGTGGGTGATGATTTAAGTTGTTGCTCCGCGAGTTCACAATAAAACTGAGCGATAATAGGACCGAGATTTTTTTTAGACTGGGATTGAATACTTTTTGCCATTTCAATCGCTTTTAGCCAGTCTTTTTCTTGCTCATAGATACGCAATAATTGCTCAAATGCCTGAAAGGGTGGCGATGGTTTGCTCAGTAATTCAAGAAACAAATGTTCTGCACGATCAAGCACACCTGCATTCATATAATCTAAACCAAGCTCAACTAAGGCTAAGTTACGTTGTGTTAGCGTCAGGCTGGGGCGAGCAATGAGGTTTTGATGAATGCGAATAGCACGATCTGTTTCGCCACGCTTTCTAAATAGATTAGCAAGTGCTAAATGCGTTTCAACCGTTTCACTATTAACTTCAAGTAGACGAATAAAAACATCAATCGCCTTGTCCGGTTGCTCGTTAAGTAAATAGTTTAAGCCCTTAAAATATTCAGGATTAAAAGGACTGCTTTGTTTAGCATAACGTTTTTTATAATGATTACGTGCAGCAATCCAACCTGATAATGCGGCGATAGGGAGTAACAGGAAAAGCCATTCCATAGCAATAAACCCTAATGTTCATCTTTAATAGGTAAGATACGCAGGCTGTCAATTTCTTGTTCTGATACCGCCACCTTTTTTTGTAAACGGCGGTTTTCATAGCGTAGCCGTAAGGTGCTGGTATATATAACTGTCGCTCCTATAATGATGCCTGTCACAATGGATAAAACAATAATGACGGATAGTGGCGCGCTGATAGAGCCAAGGTAATAATTGACACTAATAGGGTCGGTATTGATTGCAGAAAATGCCGATCCAATAGCAAAAACGATAATAAAAATAGCAATAGTCATGATTCTACGCATGGTTAAAATTCCTTGGCTAGATAGAGTCGATCATACCTGAAAATTAGCCAGACTAGATTGAAATCATGTAAAATTACATTTTGAATTGTAGTACGCGTATGTACCTTGCTTGTTTTGGAGAGCTAAACATGACATTTGTTGTCACTGAAAACTGTATTAAATGTAAATATACTGACTGTGTAGAAGTCTGTCCGGTAGATTGTTTCCATGAAGGGCCTAACTTTTTAGTTATTGATCCTGAAGAATGTATTGACTGCACATTGTGTGAACCTGAATGTCCTGCAGAAGCTATATTCTCTGAGGATGACTTGCCAGAAGAGCAAAACGAATTCATTCAGATCAACGAAGAGTTGTCTCTAGTTTGGCCTGTTATAGCAGAGAAAATTGATCCGCTAGAAGATGCTGAAGAGTGGGATGGTAAAACAGGTAAAACACCTTTACTTGAACGCTAATAAAATAAATTATAAGCAAAAAAAAGCCCGCTGATGCGGGCTTTTTTTTGCGCTATTATTTAAGCTTAAGCCATGACTGATTTAAGTTTTTTCATCGCATTATTTTCAATTTGACGAATACGTTCAGCAGAGACCTGATATTGGTCAGCTAAAGTATGCAATGTCGATTTACCCTCATCATTTAACCAACGTTGACTAACAATGTCTCGGCTTCGATCATCTAATGTTGCTAAGGCATTAACAAGCTTTTTCTGTTGATTATCGGAAAAATCAGATTGTTCTAATAATAAAGAAGGATCAGAGTTTTCAGGACCTGTTAAATAGGCAGCCGGTGAAAAGTGATTGTCTTCTTCATCGGCATCTGCAGGCAAATCAAATGAAGCATCAGGTGACGCTAAACGACGTTCCATTTCCATGACATTATCAGGTGTAACACCTAAATCTTCTGCAACTGCTTCCACTTCTTCCTGGTTTAACCAACCAAGACGTTTTTTTGCACTACGAAGATTAAAGAATAATTTACGCTGTGCTTTTGTGGTTGCAATTTTGACTATACGCCAGTTGCGAATGACATATTCATGAATTTCTGCGCGGATCCAATGTACGGCAAAAGAGACTAAACGAACCCCTTTAGTAGGATCAAAACGTTTAACCGCTTTCATTAAACCAATATTACCTTCTTGTACTAAATCTGCGACTGGTAAGCCATAACCGCTATAGCCCTTTGCGATACGATTAACAAAACGAAGGTGTGATAGTACTAAGCGTTGGGCCGCTTCAACATCACCATTTTGTTGCAATCGAGTTGCAAGGTCATATTCTTCTTCAGCCGTTAATAACGGTGTGTTATGGACGACTTGAGTATAAGAACTCAAGTTATCAATAGGGGC
>ENA-ORXI01000047-ORXI01000047.1-sediment-metagenome-genome-assembly--contig:-NODE-47-length-73840-cov-9.983379_pt1 | contig 73840 bp, 55 predicted proteins | sample MGYA00237861_ERZ511468 | MGnify/ENA primary metagenome ERZ511468 (study PRJEB26299, sample SAMN06266213) | sediment metagenome | isolation source: Hudson Canyon methane seep mesocosm | place: USA:Hudson...
ATTTTAGATAAAATGGTTAAACAGCGTCAGAATTCAATTGAACAATACGAACAAGCTGATCGTCACGATCTTGCCGAAACAGAAAAGTTCGAAATTTCTGTCATCTCTGAGTTTCTACCAGAAGCACTGAGTGAAGATGAACTGGCCAAATTAGTGGCTGACGCTGTTATCCAATCCGGTGCTCAAAGCATGCAGGACATGGGTAAGTTAATGGGCGTCCTCAAACCACAAGTACAAGGCCGCGCCGATATGGCGCAAGTCAGCCAACTGGTTAAAGCGGCACTGAGTTAATACTCACGCTACCTGTTAAATGGCCGGCTAATCGACACACAATCTTTTTGATTGACCAATAAGGCAGCTTCGGCTGCCTTATTTGTTTCTGCTCTTCTAATTTATTTATTTTCTTCATTACATTACGATAGAGCATATGGCCGGACGCATTCCACAAAATTTCATCGATGACCTTATTAGCCGCCTCGACATAGTCGACGTGGTAAGCGCTCGCACTCGGCTAAAAAAAGCGGGTAAGAATTATTCAGCCTGCTGCCCTTTCCATAATGAGAAAACCCCTTCCTTTACCGTTAGCCCTGATAAACAGTTTTATTATTGCTTTGGCTGTGGTGCAACTGGCAGTGCGGTTAAATTCGTCATGGAGTTCGATGGCCTAGAATTCCCCGACGCAGTGGAAAAACTCGCCGGCGATCTCAATATCGAAGTACCCCGCGAAGGCACACACCAACAAAATCGTGAGCCTCAATATCGAGAACTCCATGCCCTGACTCAAAAAGCCGCCGATTTTTTTGAACAGCAGCTGCGCACCAGCCAAGATAAAGACAAAGCGATTAATTACCTAAAAGATCGTGGCCTATCCGGTAAAGCCGCCAAATTTTTCTCCATTGGCTATGCACCTCCTGGCTGGGACAATTTACAGAATACCCTAGCTCCTGGGGAAAAAAACGATAGCACCAATAACAAGACCATCAAGCAACTTATTAGCTGTGGCATGACCATCGAAAAAGAAGATGGCCGCACCTACGATCGCTTTCGTGATCGCGTTATGTTTCCGATCCGTAATGTGAAAGGTCAAGTCATCGCTTTTGGTGGTCGAGTACTCGGTGATGAAAAGCCTAAATATTTAAACTCCCCAGAAACCCCCATTTTCCATAAAGGCCAAGAACTCTACGGCTTATATGAAGCGCGTAAAATTCGCCAAAAACTCACCCGTATGGTGATTGTTGAAGGTTATATGGACGTGGTTGCTCTTGCAGAATTCGGCATTCACTATGCCGTTGCGACTCTGGGTACTGCCACCAGCGAGCATCATATACGCCGCTTATTTAAGGTCGTCCCTGAAATTATTTTTTGCTTTGATGGCGATAAAGCTGGCCGCACTGCCGCACAGCGAGCAATGGAAACCGTAATACCCTCACTCCTAGACGGCCTTCAAGCCCGCTTTTTATTTTTACCAGACGGCGAAGACCCCGACACCATCGTGCGCAAGGAAGGCAAAGAAGCCTTTGAAAAACGCTTGGATAACTCCAAACACCTACCCGAATTTGTATTCGACAGTATTAAAGAGCAAGTCGACTTCGATACTCTTGACGGTAAAGCCCGCTTTGGCCAACTCGCAGCACCTCTAATTTCTAGACTTCCAACAGGTATGTTAAAGGAACTCATGCAGCAGCAATTGGCTCAAGAAACAGGGATAAAACAAGAAGTTCTTGCCAAATTGCTGCCAACGGAAACCGAGCCAAAAAACCAACACAAAACCAGCGACTCTAAACCTACACAAGCTCAAGTAGCTGCCAAAGCAGCACCTGTTTCACCAATATCAACATCAACAGAACAGAATATTCATGATGACTATGGCAATCATCAGTATGATGCGAACGACGAAGAGTATGATGTCGGTGATTTCATTGATATAGAAACGACAGCAGCGGCTCCTATCACTAAAGATGATCGTCAGCTGGCCCTTCTAACTCAAAAAGCATTAACATTACTGGTCAAGTTCCCAGAAAGCGCCCAACGCATTACGCCTCTAGAGGATTTTGAACCTGAAGATGAAAGCGAACGGTTATTATGTGAAGTGCTGAAGAAGCTAAAGCAAAGCCCTCAAAGCAGCAGTATTGGGTTACTAATTCAATGGACCGCGACCCCTTTTTCTGAACAGCTCAAAGAAATCGCCAACCAAAGCTTAGAAATACCAGAGGGGGTTGATCCCAGCAATGATATTGAAGGTATCTTACAGCGCCTTCATCACAGAGCCCTACGTAGAGAGTGGCAACTTTTACAGCTAAAAGTCTCTACTGAATCCGTTGGCAAACTAACAGCAGAAGAAAAAGCACGCTACCTTGCACTGCCAAAACAACTGAAAAAGCATAAAAAATAACCAACCCCTTGAATTATTTTTTATCACCCCCAAATTAACTACAGAAATTTTTATCAAATCGTACTCAAGCCCGCACTTTGCCTAGCGCAATGGGTGGTTAGCGTTTATACTTTCGGGTTTATTGCCTAGCCACCGAGCAGACGACTGCGACGACTACAACAGGGCCCATATGTCAGCGAATACACAACAATCGCGTTTAAAAGACCTCATCGCCAAGGGTAAAGAACAGGGTTACCTGACTTATGCTCAGGTAAACGATCACCTACCCGATGACATCGCCAATCCAGATCAAGTAGAAGACATCATCCGCATGATTAACGATATCGGTATTCCGGTATCTGAAGTCGCGCCGGATACTGACTCTATGTTCGTCGGTGGAAACGATACCGATGAAGCCGCAGCCGAAGAAGCTGCCGCAGCTCTAGCCGCTGTTGATAGTGACGTTGGCCGTACAACTGACCCAGTGCGTATGTACATGCGTGAAATGGGTACCGTTGAACTGCTAACCCGCGAAGGCGAAATTGTAATCGCCAAGCGAATTGAAGAAGGCATCCGTGAAGTGATGTCAGCGCTAGCTTATTACCCTGGTTCTGTTGATACCGTATTAACAGCCTTTGAAGAAGCTGAAGACGACGTTAATCGCATCGGTGACGTATTCAATGGATTCATCGATCCATCTGATGAGATTCCAACGCCGCCACCTCAAACTCAGCCAAAAGCTGAAAAAGAGGAATCTGATGACGATTCAGATGATGACTCAGATGACGATGATGATGACGAAGAAGAAAGCGGCGGTATGGACGTTGAAATGGTCCAAGGCCGTTTCAAAGAAGTTCGCGTAGCCTATGATGCTCTAGAAGCTATCCTTGCAAAACACGGCCGTGCTAGCAAAGAAGCCGAAGTTGCTTTCAAAGAACTTGCTGAAGTTTTTGCGCCGATCAAGCTTACTCCTCGTTATTTTGAAGCACTGGTTAATAATACCCGTGAATCACAAGAAGCGATTCGAACTCAAGAACGTGCCATCATGGTTCTACTTACTCGTAAGTGCCGCATGGAACGTAAAGAGTTTATTAAGTCTTACCAAGGCAACGAAACCAATCCAGAGTGGGTTGATGAGCTAATCGCTGCGGATAAGCCATATTCGGACAAAGTGGCTGTTTATAAGTTTGACATTCAGCGCGCTCAGAAAAAGATTAAATCAATTGAAGAGAATGTGACCCTATCCATTCCTGAAATTAAAGAAGTTAACCGTAAAGTTTCAATCGGTGAAGCTCGCGCACGTCGCGCCAAGAAAGAAATGGTAGAAGCCAACTTACGTTTGGTTATCTCGATTGCTAAAAAATATACCAACCGTGGTTTGCAGTTCTTGGATTTGATTCAAGAAGGCAACATTGGTTTGATGAAAGCCGTAGACAAGTTTGAATATCGTCGTGGCTACAAGTTCTCGACCTATGCAACTTGGTGGATTCGTCAGGCGATTACTCGCTCAATTGCTGACCAAGCACGTACCATTCGTATTCCTGTGCACATGATTGAAACGATCAACAAGTTGAACCGTATCTCTCGTCAAATGCTACAAGAAATGGGCCGTGAAGCAACGCCAGAAGAATTGGCCGAGCGTATGGAAATGCCAGAAGATAAAGTTCGCAAGGTACTTAAAATTGCCAAAGAACCTATCTCGATGGAAACTCCAATCGGTGATGATGAAGATTCGCACTTGGGTGACTTCATTGAAGATACCATGTCTGAATCGCCAATCGACACAGCCACCACTGGCGGTCTTGTTGATGCAACGCGTGACGTACTGTCTGGCCTAACCGCTCGTGAATCTAAAGTTCTACGTATGCGTTTCGGTATCGACATGAATACTGACCATACTTTGGAAGAAGTAGGTAAGCAGTTCGACGTAACCCGTGAACGTATTCGTCAGATTGAAGCGAAGGCATTGCGTAAGCTACGCCACCCAACTCGCTCAGATCACTTGCGTAGCTTCCTAGACGAATAGCATTTCATGCTAATTGTTTAAAAAGCACACAATAAAAACCGGCTCTTGCCGGTTTTTTTGTTTTTCGATATCAATAATTAAATTTATTAATCAGACGTTTTTCTTTTTTAAATCCCCAGTTTTTCTTTTTTAAATCAAAGGGGTGGCACTCTTTGTTAAGCATGGTTATAATCAGTTCCGTTATCAACGATAACACCCTATCCTTACCCAACTGGTAATAGATAGAGGGCCCTTAGCTCAGCTGGTTAGAGCATCCGACTCATAATCGGCAGGTCCGCAGTTCAAGTCTGCGAGGGCCCACCATTTCAACCTCTATACTCTTTCGGTACTTTCCCCGTCCAACGCTTAAACGCCCGAATAAATCCCGCTGATTCACTGTAACCCAATTTCAATGCTATCTGCTCAACGGTTAAATTCGTAGTTTGCAGATACTGTATCGCTTTCTTGCTCGCTTCTTCCGCCACCAGCTCTTGAAAACTCAAGCCTTCAGCCTGTAACTTTCGCGTTGCTGTACGTCGTGTAATATTCAGTCTTTCTGCAATCTCTTCTAAACGCGGCATGACATCTTCGCAATCGCATATGTATTGGCGAATACTATCAACTGTATTCTCAGGTCCTAACAGTTCGACTTTTTGTGTTTCGCAGTGCTCTTCTAATAACTTGCGCGTTAACAGGTTTGCATGAGGCAGAGGACGCGTAAGATATTCTTCATCAAATACTATTTCGTTATGAGCTTGATCAAAATAAACATCGCACTCATAACATTGCTGATAGTCTTCAAGAGGCTTTTTAGATTGTTCATCGCCTAATAAAAAATCAAAACGCACATTTTTATAAAGTGATTCAGTGACTGAGCGAGGAAAGATATCTCGAGTCGATATCATGACGAAAGAAAAGTCTCGCTCTAAATAAAACCGTCGAAGTTTGCCTAAAGGATAATGATCATTAAACCGTAATACCGCATTGCCATCTTGTTTAAAAAAAGAAATATCAAACAAGGTATAAGACAGACGGATGTACTTCAGAAAAAACGTAATCGCATCTTCTACGGTTTCACACGCCGCTGCCGCCAAACCGATTGAACCAAAGGCATTGATACGAAAATATTGCCCTGCTTTAAATGCCAGTTCAGGGTCATCAATGGCAGCGATCATTGCACGGGTAAAATCAATGTCTTGCTGAATAGTGATTTTGGCTTTTGGGTCGTCCAAGTCAGCAGGCTCAATTCCAGCTTGCTTGAGGATTACAGCCGGCTCAATGCCGTAGCTTTCAATCAACTTAACTAAAAGTGAGATGCCGATGATTGACTGTAGCTGGTCTGTCGATGCCGAATTCATTAGCAGAATATGCCCTGTTTTTTCAATACTGACTCATGCTGCTTCAATATTGCTCGATAATGTCTCAATAAGGCAATTATAAGGTCTTTATTATCATTAACCAATGGCGACAAGCTGGCTACTATAGTGCCATCAAAATAGACATTAAATACTGAGAGACACTATGAAGCGTTGGAATGGTTGGGGTGACGAAAAGAACAACTTAGATTTTAAACTAAGTGATGCCGGTAAGAACTTTGTTGAAGGCCGTATTGGTAAAGCTAAGCCTTTACCTGATGCAACTTTGGATCAGGTTTTAGCACAAGTACCTGAATCTCGCATGCCTTCCCATGAGCTAATTAGTACAGATGCTGAAACTCGTGTTCGCCATAGTCGTGGCCAAAGCATACCTGACTGGTTAGCTATGCGCAGCGGTGATTTTGGGGTATTCCCAGATGGTGTTGCACAGCCTGAATCGACGGAACAAGTAACGGCTCTTATCAACTTCGCCTACGCCAACGACATTATCGTTATTCCTTATGGCGGCGGTACTTCCGTTGTTGGCCATATCAACCCTGAGGAAGGCGATAAGCCTGTTCTAACCATTTCTTTGGCTAAGATGAATACCTTGATTCATTTTGATAAAACCAGCCAGATTGCAACCTTTGGGGCTGGTGCATTGGGGCCAGATGTCGAAAACGCATTAAAGAAAGAAGGCTATACTTTAGGGCATTATCCACAATCTTGGGAACTATCTTCTATTGGCGGCTGGGTTGCTAGCCGCTCAAGTGGCCAGCAGTCTTTGCGCTATGGCCGTATCGAAAAAATGTTTGCTGGCGGCTCTATTGTCACACCTCAAGGTGTTATGGATATTCCAACCTTCCCTGCGACATCTGCTGGGCCAGATATCCGCGAATTGTTCCTCGGCAGTGAAGGCCGCATGGGCATCATTACTGAAGTAAAAGTACGCGTAATGCCATTGGCCGAGAAAGAAGAATTCTTCGTTGCCTTCTTTCCTAGCTGGGAAATTGGTGTTGAAGCGACGCGTAATATTGTGCAGAGCAACACTCAGCTGTCCATGATGCGTTTGAGTAATCCGATTGAAACGAAAACTCACATGACCTTGGGTGCGCCACCGGTATTTAAGAAAGTATTGGATAAATACTTAGATCTACGTGGCTGTACTGATGGCGAAAAAGTGATGTTTACCTTTGGCACCACAGGCAGTAAAGAGCAATGTCGCTCGGCGTTAAAGCTGGCTAAAAAAGGCATCCGTAAATACAAGGGGGTTTATACAGGCAGCTTATTAGGTAAGCGCTGGGAACACAGCCGTTTCCGTGCGCCGTATTTACGCCACGGTCTTTGGGAAATCGGGACTGTTGTTGATTCCATGGAGACTTGTGTTGATTGGTCCAGCGCAACAAAAGCCATGACCGATATGGAACACGATATTAAAAATGCCATTAAAGACGAAGGCGAAGTATCCCATCCGTTTACTCACCTTTCTCATTTTTATGGCCAGGGCTGCAGCGTTTACACCACCTTCATGTTCCGCGCCGCGGATGATTATGGCCAAACGCTAGAGCGCTGGAAGAAGCTTAAAAAAGCGGGGGCTGAAGCCATTGTTAAAAATGGCGGCACGATTAGTCATCAACATGGTGTTGGTAAAGATCATGCACCGTATTTAGAGGCTGAAAAAGGCGAGCTGGGCATCAAGGCGTTAAAGAGCCTTTACCATACTTTTGATCCACAAAAGCTTATGAATGTGGGCAAACAGGTGGATTAATAGAAAAACAATACAGATTAAAGCAAGAATAAAAAATAATATGAAAAGAGATAAATATGAAAATATTTATCTCTTTTTTGTAGAGAAGTCGAACAGGTACTCTAAATAAACGCTATCCCACTTTCACTTCAAGCGCATCAATTAAACCATGTGCTTTTTCAGCGGTCTCAACACCACGATCGGTTAAATAACCCCCATCGATCTGAGTAATCATGCCCTTGCTATGTAAACGCTCTGCAGCTTCTACCAACGAGATATCGGCATCATGATGCACCTTAATACCTTCTTGCATTGAATGTTGGCTAAATTTCACAAGTAGATTCAATTCATCTACAACGTTGTCGTGATATGGCATATTGATTCCTATGATCTTTATTGTTCATCCAGATTACTCTTGCCTTTAACAATGCGCAAGGCACAAAAAAGGCCCTGTTAATAATAAACAGAGCCTTTTCTAATCTAGATCAAGAATCGATTAAATTAGGTATTAATTAGCAGTCCAATTTCCTTCAGACTGACGATCTGATGCCTTCACCCAGACATGAGAAATACCACCTTTCACAGCTTTTAGGGCTTCATTATCTTTGCTGTTCGTTGGTGCAGCAAACTGATAACCCCAGCCTAATAAACCACAAGCTGCTTGGCCAACCAACCAGGTTCCTTTAGTGCGGCTAATTTCCCAACTACCGTCTTGCGCTTTACAAGCAAAGTGATATTGCGAATTACAACCTGCATCATCCCAACGGCCATTGCCCCACTGCACCGCGCAATCTTGATTGCCACCCCAGTTATTTGGCTCATTCACATCCCAAGACCAAATACCGGCTTCCATACGACCATCGTTATAAGTTAAGTCATCTAAGTTTACGATATTGCCACCGTTCTTGAATGCTTGTGTCACATCGGCTTTCTCAATTTTATCCACAGATCCGCCAGTGAAAAAAGCACCAATGGCTCCAACACCCGTGCGATCTTCCCAAATACGATCAACCTTACCCAAGCCCGTGAAGGCTAGGTTTTTCATACCAGAGTTATCAGAGCAACCACCGTCTTTCCAGAATACAATTTGCTTACCTGCAGCACGAACTTGAGCTTTAGTTAAGCTATCAGGAATATTTGAACAGCCATTACTGGCATAAATCTTACCCGCAAGCTTGTCATTAATTACGTTTAATAACTCTTGATGATGGCCATCAGTATGATCTTCAACATACATGATGATGACTTCTTCAGGATTTTCATTCAGGAAATTAGCCACTTCCTGCATACCGTCTTTAACAAATCGATCGGTTAAACTACAACCTACATGTAAGTCGCCCACCGACTTACCAATGCCGGAGTGACATAACAATAAATCTGGCCCCCAATTCCAAGGAGCTCCATGAGTCTGAGCCGTCCAGTGAGCATCCAATTCAATGAAACGTGCACCGATACGAAGCTGATCATAAATCGAGTGTTTTTGCTGAGGATCAATATAACGGAAAGCATTACGATAAACTTCAGAATTATAGGTATTGTGAGAACCTAAGATATTGTTATCGATCATTGGGGAATTCACATCGAGATTGCGCTGCTGAGCTAAAGCTTTACCGGCCCAACTGTTTTGAAAATCTACGATAGGATCTGATGGCGGAGTAGAGCTCATTGCTGATACACCCGCTGACATTAATAGACCTGTCGCCATTAATGCCGAGAATTTTAAGTTTGATAGAAGCTTCATATTAGGTACCAAAGACAGTGATTGTTTTATTTATTATCGCCGTTCAAGCTAGTACGCTAGTTTTACATTCTAAATCTATTGAGTATATGCCAATAAGGGCCATGATGATGTCTGTTACAAACATGGCCCATTTTACCTTATTCAACAGTTCTAATTTAATGCTCAAGCAGAACCTCAAGTTATAAAAAAGGGGCCACGGCCCCTTTATTTACTTCTTTTTCAAGCGATTAAAGTTTCTTAGTTACCCCAGTTCCACTTTTGGTTATTGCCACCATGATGACTCCACAATCCAGCATCAGCGCCACTGCTTGAACCAAACGCATCCATGACCATATCTGTATTAACGCGGTTACGTAATACGCCGCCAGAGAAATCCCAAGTTTGATCTTTCGCACTGCTGCTGCAGCCCCATAACTGGATAGTTTGACCTTCGTTTACACGATCATCATTACCAGAGATGTCTAAACATTTACCCATAACATTGCGCAATTGACCTGTTGACGCATCGTAAGCCCATTTCTGCGCGTTGCTGCCATTACAGTTCCACAAGCGAACATTTTGACCATTGTTATTATGGCCACCTTCAATGTCCAAACACAAGTTAGCACGGGCATCACGCAACTCACGAAATAGACCTTTTCCATTAGGAGATTGCCAGTTACTTTCAACTTGGCGATCGTTAAGGTTCAACCAAACGTGAGTATTACCGCCTTTCGCAGATTTCAATTCCTGGTTATCTTTACTGCTAGTCGGTACAGAGAACGTATAGTTACCACTTAAGGCATTACAAGCCGCTTCACCTTCTGTCCATTTGCCGGCATATGAACTCAAGTTCCAAGAACCATCGTCAGTATTTTCACAAGCGAAGAAATGGTTGTTATCACAGCTAGCGTCATCCCAGCGTCCATTACCCCATTGCACAGCACAGTCTTGATTACCACCGTGGTTGTTAGGCTCATTCTTATCCCAGGACCAAACAGCAGCAGCTAAACGGCCATCAGTGATGTTCATATCGTCCAAATTGACGATATTGCGACCATTTTTGAACTCATTAGCCACGTCTTCAGCCGTGATAAGATCAACAGCTTTACCACCAAATACTTCACCCAACTTGGCTACATTGGTGCGGTCTTCCCAGATACGGCTGATAGCACCCAAACTGGTAAACAATACCGGATCAACCGGTGAATCCGCCGAACAGGTTCCGCCACTTTTGAATACGATGGCTTGCTTGCCCGCCGATAATACGTCTGCTTTACTCAGATCCGCTGGAATCCCCTTACAGCCACCACCAGATGCGTACATTCTATCGCCTAAGCGACTACTCAAGTCTTCCCATAACTTCCCATATTGACCTTCTAGGTGATCTTCAATCATGATGATCAACACTTCTGTTGGGTTCTCATCCAACCAATTACGTGCTTCCGCTAGACCATCGCGGAAGGGACGATCCGTCAGGCTACACCCTACGTGAACTTCACCAAAGTTTTTGCCAATACCAGAATGGCACAACAGAATATCGTTCCCCCAGTCAAATCCATCTATCTCATAAGTCCAGTGAGCATCTAACTCTATAAAGCGGGCCCCCATTCGCAGCTGGTCGTAAATCGAGTGCTTTTGTTGTGGATCTAAATAGCTGTCTACATCACGGTACACTTCTGAGTTATAAGTATTGTGAGTGCCCAAAATACTGTTAGTACTCATCGGCTCATGCAGGTCTAAATCACGCTGAGATTGTAAAGCCTTACCCGCCCAACTATTGGTAAACTCTCCAATCGGATCAGTTTGGGGAGAAGAACTCATTGCAACAGAGCTCATTGAAGCCATGACCCCTAAGGTCAGTGAAAGTGGCTTTAATAATTTCATAATTCACCTTTGACGAACGTGTTATTTTTATAATGAATCAGATAAGACCTTTGTCTACAACCTGACCTAGTACGTTAGTCTCTCACCATTATTTTTAGGGGTAAATGTAAGCACACGGGCATGGCTCAAAGTAATCACTATAAATGCAGAATTGACCTATCCAGTAACATCTTAAAGACCAATAAACGCTAAAAACCTTCTTCACCTGACTAATATGGCAAACAGTTAGGGTTAAGAAAATCGACCTATTGAAGATGACTAAGCTGATATAAACAAGACCAAAGATGTGAGTATTCTATGAAAGCTTTATTGGAAAAAACCTTATTAACTCTTTCTTTCATACTGGTTTGCACACTACAAGCTCAGGCTGAACCGCTTAGAGTCTTCACTTGGGATGGCTATGTGACAGAGCCCGACATTAAAGCCGTCAACCAACTACTCTCCCAGCAAGGATATGGAGAATTTAAAGTAGAAGTGATTGCACCTTTCGCTGAAGGACCGGAACAAATGTTTAAAGTATTAAGGAATAATAAGGCTGACATATCATTTCTCACGCTAAATTATATAAAAATGCAAAATGATAAAATTGCCAATTTATTACAGCCCATCAATCCTAAATCTCCTAGATTGAGTAACTACAGCAAGCTCTCTTCTCGCCTCACTCAAATACCAATGGGCATTAAAGCCGGAAAGCCACTTTATATCCCCTGGGGTGGCGGTGCCTATGGCATATGGGCCAATATGGACAAACTAAGTGCCGATGAGCTACCCACATCAGTTAATGATTTATGGGACAAGAAATGGAAAGGAAAACTCGGCTTATCCAGTGGTCAGATTCAGCCCAATATCGCCATTGCTTCTCTCGCAATGGGCAACGCTCCTTTTTATTTAAATGATATGACGAAAGATAGAAAAGGACTAAAAGATCAGTTTAAATCCGATAGCGAAATACAAGTTAAAATGAACGGCCTTTATGGGCAGGTTAGCCAATTCTGGACCTCTAGCCCTGACTTTAGCGACCCCAATGTTGTGTTACTAGCGTCATATGGCATTGCAGCCTCTGCGGCGAATAAAGCCGGCGGTAATTGGCAGCTGGTTAAATTTAAAGAAGGCAGCTCGGCTTGGCTCGACACCATTAACTTCTATAAAAAAGTAACCGGCAGAAAACTGGAAGCCGCTGAAATTTTTGCTAACTACTTCATTGGTAAAAAAGTACAAAATACTGTGGTTAATGAACTCGGCATGGTGGCCTCTTCAACACTCGCTGACAGCAACCCCTTGATCGATGAAAACCCCAACTTCTTCGACGTTAAATTATTTTGGCCTCCGTATAAAAAGAGTGCCGATAATATCATGCTGAAAGTATCTAACTCGGCAATGAAGAATGCGAAATAATTGCTGAGATCAGCCCATGATAAAGGTTAATCATGGGCTGATTTGCTTTGAAAACGTTACATTTTTATTGAATAGATTGCCCCATCCTCTCATACTGCAAGCACTGCTATTAGAATGTGATACCTTATGATTTCTGTTCAAACTGAAGACTTTGATTTTCCTCTAGAATACCAACAACTACGAGAGCGCAGCTTACAAAGTGGTGCCATCGTGATGTTCGTCGGATTAGTGCGAGATTTCAGCGAAAACACCCAAGTCAGCAGCATGACTTTAGAGCATTACCCTGGAATGACTGAAAATGTTTTAAATAACATTGCTGAGCAAGCTAGGCAGCGCTGGCCATTAGATGGCATCCGCATCATTCACCGAGTCGGTGAACTCCATGCCACCGATCAAATAGTCTTAGTCGGTGTCAGTAGCGCCCACCGTATTGCCGCTTACGAAGCTTCTCAATTTATTATGGATATTCTTAAAACCGAAGCGCCTTTCTGGAAAAAAGAAAGTACCAAAACCCAACAAGGTGAAGCAGGAGAACGCTGGGTCGATGCCAAAGTCAGCGATTCTAAACAAGCTGAAGATTGGCAAGAGCTAGGTGATTAAAAGTATCAATGGATAATATTCTTAGTACGGCCGCTATCTTTCTACTCGCTGCAGTCATTGCAGTTCCCATTTCAAAAAGGCTCGGCCTAGGTTCTGTGCTGGGTTACCTACTAGCAGGGATAATTATTGGCCCTGCTTTAGGTTTAGTCGGTGATGAGGCCAAAGAAATTCAGCACTTCGCCGAGTTTGGCGTTGTCATGATGCTCTTTTTAGTCGGTCTTGAACTAGAGCCGGAAAAACTGTGGGCATTACGCCACAAACTCATTGGCCTAGGAGGATTACAGGTATTACTCAGTACCCTCATAATATTCATGGCCGCTCTTGCTTTCGATCTACAATGGTCAATCGCATTAAGTATTGGTTTAGTGCTCTCTCTTTCTTCTACCGCAATTGTTTTACAAACCCTCGAAGAAAAAGGCTTGATGGGCACTCAGGGTGGGCAATCCAGTTTTTCAGTTTTATTATTTCAAGACATTGCCGTCATTCCGATGATCGCACTGATCCCCTTATTAGCGTTACCCGAGCTGGCTTCACAACATAGCTCGGACAGTCATAGCAGCAATCTCATTGCCGATTTTCCGGCTTGGCTACAGGCCATCATCACCTTAGCAGTCATTTGCTTCATCATTTTTGCTGGGCACTTTCTCTCTCAACCCATCTTCCGCTTTATTGCCCAATCCCGTTTGCGTGAAATGTTTACCGCTTTTGCCTTATTACTGGTTATTGGCATTTCGGTATTAATGTCATTCATAGGCTTATCCGCCGCCCTAGGTACCTTTTTAGCAGGGGTTGTACTAGCCAATAGTGAATATCGTCATGAACTAGAATCCAATATAGAACCGTTTAAAGGCCTACTCTTAGGCATCTTCTTTATCACTGTCGGCGCAGGCATAAACTTCCACCTGTTAAGCTCAGAGCTGCCGCTTATAATTGCTTTAACCCTAGGAATTATCGGTATAAAAATGACCGTACTATTTACTCTCGCCACCCTGTTTAAATTACGTGGTAGCGATCGCTGGTTATTAGCTTTTGGCTTATCTCAAGCCGGTGAGTTCGGCTTTGTACTATTAGCCCTTACCGTACAAAGTGCGGTAATACCCAATGCAATTGCTGAAAAGCTACTGCTCGTCGTTGCACTTTCTATGCTGCTAACACCGCTATTATTCATCCTACTCGATAAAATTATTATCCCACGCTTAGAAGCCGAAGAAGAACGTGAAATGGATAATATTGATAGCCCTGAAAACATCATCTTGGCAGGTAATGGTCGTTTCGGCCAAATGGTAAACAAGCTATTGATTAGTTGTGGCCATAAACCGACAGTAATTGATCTCGATGTGGAAGCCGTTGAGAATTTTAGTCGTTTAGGGTTTAAAACGTATTTTGGTGATGCAACGCGACCGGAGTTACTCGCTTCTGCAGGTCTTGATAAAGCTGAGCTGTTGATTATTGCAATTGACGATAAAGAGCGTACGACTCATATTGTTGAATATGCACGCAAACTGCATCCAAACCTCCCCATACTCGCGCGCGCTTATGACCGCCTTCACGTATTTGATCTTTATAAAGCAGGGGCAACCGAAATTGTACGTGAAACGTTTGATAGCAGTATCCGCGCAGGTAAAACGGCACTGAAACTATTAGGCCATGATGCCGCTAAAATGGATGAGATCGCTGATGTTTTTTATCATCGCGACCGTGCCGGTATGAGAGAGCTAGCGGAACTTTATGATCCTGAATTACCGAGATTTCAAAATAAGGCCATGTCCGACAAATCATTAGAGATCAATGCCGCGACCAATAAAGTCATTGACGGTATGCTAAAGCAGCAACAAAAATAGCGTTACTCCCCATAGATACTGATTCAATCGACATCTATGGGGAATAATTATTGAATAATGCTTATCCAGCGCGCATCTTTAACAAACTCGCAATATCAAATGCACCGCCAGGGTCTTTTTCATACTGTACCCAAGTAGGATCTTTACGATCAACCGCCACCATCGTCATGCGATCGGCCAACTCATTACCTTCCGTACCCGCATGCGCCTTCACATGAGATAACAAGACTTTATCCTTAATCTCGTTATATAAAACATAAGCTTGTTTAATTATATCCAGATTCATAATTTCACCCGTCTTACGCTTCCAGCCATTCTTTTCCCAGCCTGCCGCCCAATCACGAATGCACTGAATCGAATACATAGAATCGCACAATATTTGTGCACTCAAACCTTGCTTAGTCGCGTGCTGCGCAAGCTGTAACGAATAAAACAATGCATTTAATTCAGCAGAATTATTTGTACCATTAGGGTTATAAATTCCGTACCAAAGCTGAATCAGTTGATCGTTCTGATAAACTGCCACCCCTGAACCGGCTTTACCCGGATTCGGATCACAACCACCATCACAATAAATCACCACATCAGTTTTAATCGGCGGTGCAGAAAGATTATTACCGCTTTTTTTATTGCGACTAGAAGAACTCGAAGAAGAACTTGATGAGGGAGAAGAGGAAACGGATCCCCCCGAAAAAGCGGCATCTGCCTCAGCTTTAGACGTGAAAGACTTATATTTAGCCCCTGGAAATTTCATCACCTGCTTTTGCGCAGTCGGCCAATCGGTATAAATTCCTGGTTCACGCCCCACCCAGATCACATAGAACTTTTTCGCCATTGGTTCGCCTTAGAAAATAATCTAACAAAGTAAATTCTGATATTCTAACCTGCATTTCTCTTGCCGTGAATTTTTCTCTTTTCAGAAAAGCTAGCAAGATGGCTGAGTTACGGTTCTACCACAAACTCAACTTGGTCACCTTGGCCACTCTGATCAACTACGCTCAGTTGATAATAACCAGGATTTGGTAAAAGAAGACTTATTTTATTCGTTTTACTCGACAACATTTCACCATTTAAAAACCAGTACCAGTCCGGTTGACCTCCAATAGCTTGAGCGCGAAGCAAAGGACGCTGGTCCGTAATCGCGTGGTATTTAATACGCTGATTATTTTCAATACCTTGAATCTTAATATTCGTTACTGGCAATAATGCCGTCGCACTATTACAACGGTTATCTAATGGAGGAATACGCTGATTAGTTTTCCATTTCGGATTTATCCAATTTTGCAATGGCGAAGGCCAGCGAGGATATAGTTTCTCTTGCGTCTCTTCAATACACCCTAGATCAACCCGCAAGCCAGTATCCTTTGCAAGTTTAATACTAAGCCAAGGTTTGGCATCCTGCTCTTGACTATCTTTCGTATGCATAAGTGTTAATGGCGCCTTGTCGTTAATAACCCACGCCGTACGCTGTTGATCACATAAATGAGCATAAGTGCTTCCTGTCGCTCCAGTTGGCCAGCAGATAGACGTTGCCTGAACGCTTTCAGGGCGAGTATGAATAAATCGACTATCATTTGTTTGCGGTAAACGCACCGCTAAAGCACGTAATAAAGGAACGGCGGATTGTGCGCCATAATGACCACTCATGGTCGCGTTATCAGGCATTCCGACCCAGACCCCAATCGTATATTGCCCAGTCACTGCCAAAGCCCACGCATCTCGATAGCCTGAACTCGTGCCTGTTTTTATAGCGAGAGGCTGAGCCGAGCGAGGTCGATCACCTTGTAATAATATATCTCGAATAATCCAAGCTGCCTCCTTGCTCAATAAGGATCTTGGCTTTTTACTTACCTGTTGCTTTATAAATTTTGGCGTAATTATTTCGCCGTTATTCGCTAACGATGAATAAAGTGATAGTAATTGCTGTAGCTGTATATCAATACCACCCAAGCCCATCGCTAACGAAGGTTTCACGGCATTTGGCAAGGCCAAATCAGCCCCTGCCGATTGCAGCTTGGCATAAAACGTTAGCGGGGTTAACTGCTCTAATAATTGTACTACAGGGATATTGAGTGATTTTTGCAATGCTTCACTAACACTCACGGGGCCACTGTAACCAACATTAAAATTCGTCGGCAAGTAATCGTTAAACGCTAATGGCACATCCATTAATAAGCTTTCACTATGAATAAGACCTTGATCAAGTGCCAAACCATAAATGAACGGTTTCAGTGTTGACCCTGGTGAGCGCATGGCCGCTACCATATCAACATGCCCATAACGGCTATTGTCAGAAAAATCAGCTGAACCCACATAAGCATTCACGTCACCACTTCCATGCTTCATCACCATCATGGCAATTGATGCACCCGCAGGAAATAGTGATTTATTATCACGAGCCAACTGTTCTGCCGTCAGTTGTAAATCTCGATCAATATAGGTATTGATTCTATTTAGATCTGGGTATTGATTAATCAATCGCCGTGAAAGTAAAGGAGCAGATAAAGGCGCTGGACGAATCTGTAGCGCAAGGCCTTCCATTAATGCTCGCTTCAATTCTAGCGTTGATAGCACACCAAAATCATGCATTCTTGCCAGTACTTTATTTCTTTGTCTTAGCGCTCGCTGTGGGTGTCGATCAGGACGGTAATAACTGGGAGCTTGCGGCAGACCGGCCAATAAAGACGCTTGAGCGTAGGTCAATCTTTTTGCTGAGTGACCAAAATAATGCCGGCTTGCCGTTTCCACACCTTCAAGAGTGCCACCAAAAGGGGCATGATTGAGATAATAATTTAAAATTTCTGGTTTGGAATAATGCCACTCTAACTGTAGCGCTCTAACAAGTTGAGAAACCTTTCCTAATAATCCTTTATGTCCTCCAGAAGATTCTGGATAACGCAACCTAGCGACTTGCATTGTGAGCGTTGAGCCACCAGAGATAATTCGCCCATGAGTCAGCAGTTGATACAACGCGCGTACCATAGCCAAAGGATTAATACCGGGGTGTTGATAAAACCAACGATCTTCATAGCTTAAAAGCGCTTGAATGTAATAATCAGAAACCTGTGTGCTAGTTATCGGATAGCGCCAGACGCCGCTTTCATCAGCAAAGCGTCGTAATACCTCTCCTTGATTATCAACCACAACCTGTGCACCTTGACGTGGTGCAAGATCAACAGACCAAATGTTATCTGCTAATACCATTAACAAAATCAGTACTAGCAGGCTCAAAACGATATTACGAAATACCAGCATGAAAAATAATAACTTCTTTTATCAAGGCACAATTTCTGTGCCTTTAACGTTTATGTGCTTCTAAGGTGTAATCACCAATTTTTTAGGAGCAGCTCCTAAAGCATGATAAAAAGGACGATACATATCTTCAGCATAAGGAGCTGGCACAGAGTATTCTCCTGGAGTTACCGCACGTGCTAAATAAAATAATTGACGTGATCGGTATTCATCCAAACGTAACGCCGCAACAAAACGATCATCACGATATTCTACATGCTCAACCTGCTGCCTTTGCTGCCAATCTGCAACCGCTACCCCATCAATACTCAGTTTAGACATATCGATACTGGTATCCGCTAAATTCTGATTTTCGATCTCTAAACCCGCTGGTAATAAATCGACAACCAGAGCATCGGGTAAATTACGCGCCGCAGAAGCCGTTAGCCGCACTAAAATTAAATCACCACTCGCCATGGTTTTAAGCTCTGTAGGGTTACCTTCAAGATCAAAATAATCACGACTGATAGCAATCTGATTTTGATAGGGTTTGGGCGGGTTTTCATGTTCACTAATTAATTCCAGAGAGGCATAAATTGTTGTGTTATTCGCGTTAATACTTTTCAAAGAATCTAATTGTGCATAATCAATCAGGCTAGTGAAAACACCCTTCTCATTAATTTCTTGGGTAAAATCAGAAGTAATCAAAGACGCTTCCGTCGTACTCTGCCCATCACTAGCACTGGCAACAGCGGCTTGAAATAATGCATTACGCTCTTGCGTACTCAACCAACGGCGTTGACGAGCAAGATCAAAAACATCTAATAACTGCTTACCTTCTGCCTGACCTGATTTCGCTAAGACCGCATACAATAATGCCGCATCACGTAATTCACTGCCATAATAGCCATAATAACCTTGGCTATATACTGTTTGCTTCGCCTTATCGAATGCTTGCTGAGCAAGTTCAGTATCCCCGGCTACCTTTAACGCAAATCCTAGGTGAGCCCAAGGTAAACCTGAACGCGCAATGGCCTTTTCTTGTGCATCAAATAAACGTCTTAAATGTGCTAGCGGCGCGCGGTTAGATCTGGCTAAGACATAAGCAGCATAAGCCTTAGTGGCAAAACGGTAATAATCTTCATTATCACTCCAAGCATAATGAATACTTGTGGTACCGCTAAGATAACGCTGTAAACGATCAAGTGATTTTGTTAACGCATCATGTGGTACCAGTGCACCAGCATCTCTCGCCGCCGTGACAAAGTCGGTGACATAAACGGTCAACCAGTTTAACTCCGTACCAGAGTTACGCCATAACGCGAAACCACCGGAACTATTTTGGCGACGCAGTACTCGATCAATGGCCGCTTCCATTTGACTACGACGAAATTTCTCTGTGAACGTTTGCTCAAATTTTTTCTCAAGTTTATCGGTTAATTTAAACTGTTTTGCCATTTCAGGAGATACTAGGACCCAAGGATAACCACTGCTGGTAGATTGTTCAGTACAACCATATGGGTATTTCAATAATGCATCAAAGTGGCTCGCTACATCGATAGGAGGCTGCGACGAAATGGCAAGTCGCGCCTGAATTGTCTCAGGAATCAAGCCCTCCAAATCAATACTGGGCTGCCAATTCTTTCCTGCTTTAATAACCGCTTGCTCTTTATGCGTTACCGACGGATAAGCTGAGCGAGTACCTAAATTCCAGCTGCGTTCAATGAGGATACTTGCATCAACATTACTGACTTTGGCAGTAATAATACCCTCACCCAATGCTTCCGCTACGATAGGAAACTTCAATGTTTGGCGCTCAGTATCTTTAAGACTTAATTTCTGTTGCCATTGTTGACCTTTCAAAGCACCTGAGACAGAAAATTCAATACTAAATTCTTGTGCGCTTCCGGATAGATTAGACAGATCAAATGCAAGTTCAGATTTATCGCCCAATGCTAGAAATCGTGGACGTGATAGTTGAGTTACTAGCGCATCAGCAATGGTAGTTTCTGCTTCATTACTGCCATAACTGTTATCACTCCAAGCGACTGCCATCCAACGTAAGGTACCGTTGAAATCTGGAACATCAATAGTGATAGAAGCCTGCCCGTTATCATCAAATTTAACGGCCTGCACTTGAATCGCCACAATTTGAACATCACTTTTCGCTTTATTGCCACCGCGTACTAATTCAGCATTACTCTTTTTAAAACGACCACCACCAAATTTTTGTGATGAATAATCAAAACCTGCATTCTCGATAATACTGCCGTAGACATCATATAACTGGTAATCATAACGGCGCGGACTGAACAAGTAGCTAACAGGGTCTGGAGTTTCAAAGCGTTTAATATTTAATACACCCACATCAACAGCCGCAATACTCACCCAAACATCTGAGCTAGGTAAGGAATCACCATCAATGTTTAATTTTGCTGTCACACTACGCTTCGGCTGAACCTTATCAGGAACATCAATATTAATGTTAAAGCTGGCATCGGCTCGACGTAAAGGTAAATGCAATAAACCAAATGCTCGCTTAGGAGCCACAGCATGTTTCATATCACCCGGACTCAATACCGTAGCAGTAAAATATAAATCATGTCGCTTCCAGCTAGTATCAATAAGAACCTCTACTTCAGTTCCTTTATCACTTAAATCTAGTTTTTTACGCCATAAAATTTCTTCATTTGACTCTAGGGTAATAAAGCCTTTTCCATCAACCGCCGGTAGCAATGTCAGTTTGGCAGTATCCCCTGCTTGGTATTGGTCTTTGTTCAACCTCATCATGACTTGATCAGGCTTCATGCTGTCTGAGCTATTATTACTCCAACCACTCCAGCGTGTCGAAAACTGCATCGCAGTTATTATGTTTCCTGAACTGTCTTGTACTTGTAAACGGTAACCACCCCATTCAACAGGTACTGAAAATGTCGCTGGAGATGTGCCATTAAAGTTTAACGTACCAGAAAATACTTCATAATTTAGTGGATCATATTCCCAAGTCCAGCCGCGGGAGTCACTATAACGCCAATAATAATTACGATTTTCACGTACTAAGCTAAACTGATAATCTTTTCCAGATAATAGCTTTCCTGCGGCATCAGTTAATATAGCCTTAAACCTTGCTTGCGAATTATCATCCGCACGCTTATCAAATTGAGGCTCTATGCCGATTAGTTTTTCACTCAAAATATTTGTCACAACCGTACTGCGCGTAATCGGTCTGCCGCCACTTTCGTATAAACTTACATTGGTAATTAATGCAAGAGGCGATTCAATGCTTGACCATTGATTCATAGGTATTGTGAAATCTGCCTGTCCATTAGCATCTAGTTTAATAGCCGGTAATTTTTGCTGCTTAGGAGTGATATTTTCTTGGAAGTCACCAAAAAAATAGTTTTTCCACTGTTCAAATGGATGCGCTTCAAATTCGGCAATAACAAAACCATCTATTTTGTTATTAGAAGCGGGTGCACCATACAGATATTCCCCCAGCAGCGGGATTTTGACTGATTTTCTTTCTGCTGTTTGACGAAACTTTTTTTCATTACCTTCAAACAAAGTAAGCTTTAAACGCTCGGGTAGAAATTCTTCGACTGAAATTTCATAGCGATGACGCAGGTCCTTAATACCCTGACTGGTGTACTCTAAACGCCACTTACCGGTTTTTGCTGCGTCGTCTAACGTATAATTAAATTCATAACGCTGGCTATCACTAAGATTCAAAGTGCGTTTAATAACCCGACTCCCTGTTGGGTCATAAAGAGTGACATCTAGAGGCATAGATGCAACTTGACCACCATCAAAGTCTTTTAATAACGCATAAATATCCAAGGTTTCACCAGGACGGTAAAGATTTCTCGGAGCCCATGAGAATACCTGCATTGCACTGTGGCGGCTGATTGGATTTTTAAACGCCGATAAATTTAAGGCATTACGTTTAAAATTAATCACCGTATATTCATCATCCTTTTGAGCAACCAGTGTATTCCCCTTGGTATAAAAAGATTCGAATTCAGCTTCCCCTAAAGCATTGCTCGATTGCTGACCAATTAGGTTTTTACCTTGAAAAATTTTGACTTTGACATCCTCAAGCACATCACCGGTAGAAATAGAGTGGGTATTAATGCGTAATACTCGTTCATTTTTTCTTAACTGAATGCCGATATCACTAATGGTAAAAAAGTTGGTTGAATAACGGTTATTGTACAAGCCCGGAGCAGACAAAACCGCAACATAAGCGCCTTGTTTATCAATGCCTGAAATTTTTGACAGATCTAAATTAGTAGTTGTTCTCTGGTTACGCTGATTCACAATCGGAAAACGGCCGCTATAAACCATTTCAGTTTCATTCGCAAAACGGTTCAGACTATAACTACTTTCTCGCTCTTGGTAAGTGTAATGTACCCACCTACCTATGTGCTGAGGAAGAATTCTAAAGATTTCAATATCAACTTCATCAATATTAAGTGTAGTTACTGGCAAGGCTCGGCGAATTTTATTAGATAATACATGTCCGTCGCCAGAAAAGCTGGCGCTGGCTTGAGTACGACGCGTTTGAATAGTTTTATCTGATGGTTGAGCTAAAGTCGCTCCATTAATTCCCTTAATTCCAGGGTTGACTAATACTTGGTATTTTCTATTAGGCTCAATAAAAGGATAGATTAGCGCTAACCCATTGCTATCTAATACCCAGTTGTCAGGACTCTGTTGCTCCTCATCCAGTGTTACAGTTAATAACTCACGCCAGTGGCGATCAATATCAACAGGAACCGTCAAACGAATAACCAGTGCGCCGCCATTATTCCAGCTTTCTTCTTTTATGCTGGTGATCTTTTGTTTTTGTCCAGCATATTGCTGAGTCAAGACTTGCTTCTCAAACTCGGAGATACGCAGCTGATAGTGCATTCGTAAACATTGGTTATCAGTACACAGATTACGATCTTTCATCCATTGTCGTTGTGACGTTTTAAGTTGATCTGTTTTTTCAAACTGCTGATAAAGCTGACCCAATTTAGAATCTTGGTTTGATAAATCACTATCAGAACAGATTAATTTCTCAGTTTTACTGGCGGCTTTATCACAATTAAAACTAGCGCTATGAGATAGCGGTGATAAAAATACCCATAGCAGAGTCATTAGTATCATTAATGATTTCGGGCGATCAGCCAAAAACATAGTGAATTCCTTTTCATAGATAAATATTAAGGCGTGATTATGCCCTGTCATCCCACTATTTCCCAGTTATTTACAATTTAAGAAATAACAATACGATAAGTGGTTTAGAAGTTATTTTGCATGCGAATTTAGCAGAATTAGACCTTTACTTAGCTTTCACTTGATTGCTAACCTTCCTGCACTATAAAAAATTCTCTCAGTGGCTAGTTCAATATGATTAATTTGACCGTAAACGGCATCGAACACTCCCTCGATGTAGAAGCCGATACTCCTCTTTTATGGGTCGTGCGTGATTTTTTAGACTTAAAAGGCAGTAAATTCGGCTGTGGCGCTGGCTTATGCGGTGCTTGTACCATGCACCTTAACGGCAACCCAATTCGTACCTGCATCACCCCGGTGAGTGCTGTTGCAGGCCAAGCGATTACCACCATTGAGGGCCTTGGCAACCCCGATAAACTCAGCTCAGTGCAACAAGCTTGGGTCGAACACAATGTGCCTCAATGTGGTTACTGTCAGTCAGGGCAAATCATGTCGGCCACGGCTTTATTAGCCAGCAATCCAAAACCCAATGATCAAGATATTGATAACGCTATGAGCGGCAACATCTGTCGCTGTGGAACCTACCCGCGTATCAAAGCCGCCATTCATTCCGTAGCCAATAAAAGCGCAACACAAAATAGTGACTTATTCACCAATGCTTCCGTTATCAAAAGCATGGAGAGCAAATAATGACTTCATTATCTTCCGTTAAAAATCATTCACGCCGTAATTTTCTAAAAGCAACCAGTATCGGCACCGGCGGTTTGATGATATCCATCGCTTTACCGGGCTGTGCAGCCCTTAAAAATGGTGGCATGAATCAAGTCGATGGCCAAGAGCAATGGAATTCCAATGCTTGGTTACGCATCGATAGTGATAATAGTATTCACTTTGTACTCGACCGTGTCGAAATGGGTCAAGGTACCTATACCGGTATGACCTCACTTTTAGCCGAAGAACTAGAAGCCGATCCCGAGAAAATCGATGTCAGCTTTGCAGGTGTGGATTCGATTTACCGCAATACGATTTATGGCATTCAAATCACAGGCGGAAGTACCAGTGTCGCCAGCAGCTGGCAGATTGTTCGTGAAGCCGGCGCTGCTACACGAATGATGCTGATTCAAGCCGCCGCCAATACTTGGGAAATTAAACCCAATGATTGTAGCGCAGAAAATGGACAAATCATTAATAATACTGTGGGTCATCCACAACAAGGGCAAAGCCTAAGTTATGGCCAACTGGCAGGCATAGCCTCTACCTACTCAGTTCCAAGTGACATCCCCTTAAAAGATAAAGCCGACTTCAAAGTGATCGGTAAATACAATAAGCGCCTTGATGCACTTAAAAAAGCCACTGGCACTGCCGATTATGGTATTGATACTGAATTACCCGGTATGAAGTACGCCGTTTTCACCCGCGCAGGTCGCTGGGATAGCCAGATTAAAAATTTCGACGCGAGCAAATTAAAAGCGCTGCCTGGCATCGAGCAAGTTTTCGCAATCAATAAACCCAGTGCTATTGGTATCGCGATCGTAGCAAAAAGTTATTGGCAGGCACGTAAAGCTCAACAACAATTAAAGGTTGAATGGCATGAGAGTGAACTGGATAAAGTCGATGATGCCAGCATCTTCGCTCAGTATAAAAAAGACCTAGCCGAAGATAACGGTAAAAACGTTCGCAGCGAAGGGGATATAGAATACGCCTTAGAAGATGCAGCGCATACTATTAGCGATGAATTTGAAATGCCCTTTTTAGCGCACGCGACCTTAGAGCCGCAGAACTGCGTTGCTTGGGCAAAACCTGATAGCTTAGAAGTCTGGGCCCCGACTCAATCACCCGACATGGCCCAAGTTGCCGCGGCAAAAGCCACCGATTATTCATTAAGCGATATTAAAATTAATACTACCTTTATCGGTGGTGGATTTGGTCGTCGCATCAATCAAGATTTTGTCGCCGAAGCCGCGGCTATCAGCGAAATTTCTCAGCAGCCTATTAAGCTTATCTGGTCTCGAGAAGAAGATACTCAACGTGATTGGTACCGCCCTTCTAGTTATCACAAACTCAGTGCTAGCATCGATAAAAACGGTAATATCAGTGGCTGGAACCACCAAATGGCAGGCTCGGGAGTATTCGATTATTTTGTCGGTGAAGCCGCACCTGCTCAATACCCATTTGCCCCTAAATTTATGTACGGCTTTTTAGAAAGTGCAGGCAAAATTGGCGAAGGTATTATTGCCCCAGCAGATGGCTCTATCTTTGAAGGTGCTGAAGCTCTACCTTATGATTTTGACCATATCAACGTCGATTATAAAAAATCGGACAGTGGTATTTTAGTCGGCAACTGGCGCAGCGTAGGTTATTCCCATAATGGCTTTATTGTCGAAAGCTTTATCGAACAGCTTGCTCAAAACCCTATCGTTAAGCAACAAGGTAAAGATTCTTATCAGTTCCGTTATCAGCTACTCAATAAACACCCAAGAGCACAAGCCGTCTTAAAAATGGCAGCCGAAAAAGCCAACTGGGGAACGCCTCTAGAAGGTTGCAGCCAAGGTATCGCGATTCATAAATCTTTTGGTACTTGGGTCGCACAGGTAGCCGATGTTTCAAATGACGCCCTTGAGAATGGCCAAATTCAAGTTAAGCGTATTGTCTGCGTGGTTGATTGTGGACAAGTGGTGAACCCTGACATGGTGAATGCTCAAATGGAAGGCGGTATTAACTTCGCTTTAACCGCTGCGTTATATGGTGAAATTACAATTAAAGAGGGCATCCCTCAACAGACTAATTTCCATGACTACCAACTTTTACGCATGAACGAAGCACCTCAAATCGACGTGCATATTATCGAAAGTGACGAAAAACCAACCGGTGTGGGTGAACCAGGGGTTCCACCTTTAGCCGCTGCCGTTGCGAATGCTATTACGGCTAAGACGGGTCAGAAATTTAACAAGCTGCCTCTAAAGCTGTCATAAGTTGAGCAAAAATCATTTATGAACGGCAGTAATCGTTTTGTTTTAACTCAGCTTAACCAATGGCTAGCTCAAGGATTAGAACCTTGGTTAGCGACTGTTATAGAAACCTACGGATCTTCACCAAGACCTGTGGGTTCTATGATGATCTATCATCCAGAGAAAGGCATTATAGGTTCCTTATCTGGGGGCTGTATCGAGCAGGAATTAATCACTCAGCTTAATAGCTCAGAATTGAGACCTAAAATCATTCGTTATGGCGAGAGCCCAGAGCAAAGGTCAAGATTGGCTCTACCTTGTGGTGGCCATCTCGATATTTTATTAGAAAAAATCTCGCAATCTCAAAAAGATCATTTCTTAGTGATTGAAAATGCATTGGCGACTCGAAGATGGATAACTCGCCATGTCGATTTAACCACTGGGCATTTACAAACCGTTAATGAAATTGTGGATAAGGATATCGAAAGAAAAAATAATACTCTTATCCATGCCTTAAAACCTCACGATAAACTGCTTTTAGTCGGTGCTGGTGAGGTCGCCCGTTGCTTAGCTGAAATTTGTAAAAACTTAGAATTTGATGTCACTCTTTGTGATTATCGCGATGAGTTTTTACAAGGTTGGCAAGTGGAAGGAGTACAAGTTATCAAGACCATGCCGGATGACTTAATCAGTGAGGCTTTTCATGATAATCACTGTGCTATCGTTGCCCTAGCCCATGACCCTAGAGTCGATGATATGGCAATGATGGAAGCATTAAAAACAGAGGCATTTTATGTCGGCGCAATGGGCTCCTTTGTCACATCAACTAAACGCCGCGAACGCTTAATTGAATTGGATCTTGACCCAAAACAAATTTCAAAACTCCATGCCCCGATAGGATTAGATATTCACAGTAGAACCCCTTATGAAATTGCAGTTTCAATTGCGGCACATTTAATTTCTGCTCGTGCGAATCGCTAACTAGGTAGTATGAGTTCATGAATAATTTCGGGATATTAGTCTTAGCCGCGGGCCAATCTAGTCGATTTGGTAGTGATAAACTGCTCGCGCATATGCCGGATGGTCGTCCTGTTATCGCCCATAGTTTAGCGCCATTACTCGCCATATCTAGAGAAGAAAAAATTAAACTCTGCGTTATCACACGCCCAGATAACATTTCATTAATTCATTACCTCACCCTTGAAAACATTCCTTATAGCTTATGCCCTGATGCACACCAAGGTATGGGTCATAGCATAGCCCATGGCATAAAAACCCATCAGACATGGGATGGTTGGGTGATCGCCTTAGCTGATATGCCCAAGGTATCACAGGCACTCGTCACAGAGCTCATTCAAAATATTAATCAACACAAGCACGTCATTGTGCGTCCTCATGTAATAAGCGAAAATAAAAAAATACCAGCCCACCCAGTCTACTTTCCGCGCCATCTTGGCTATCAGCTCAGCCAATTACAGGGTGATCGTGGAGCAAAAGAATTAATTAAGCTTCATAGCCAGAGTTTAAAGTCTTTAGATATCTTAGAGGGTGACAATTTAATCGATGTCGACACCCCAGAAATTCTCAAAAGCTTTTAAATCCGATTTGTTGCAGGCAAAAAAACGGACCTAATTAGGTCCGCTTTAATAGTAGAGCATCGATATTAGAAGCTTTGACGCATACTCACTAGCGTTGCTAATACTTCACCGTCGTTACCATAATCAGCGTGATCAAATTCGAAACGTACTGAACGGCTATCCGTTACTTGATACCAAACTTGGCCATAAAAGTTTGCTTTCAGCTGACGAGCAGAAGAATCATCATCTTCACCCTGACCAAAACCTAAATGGATATTAGTTTTTTCATTAAACTGATACTGAGTTGATAATGAAGTGGTATAGGTATAACTATTCTCTTCGGCATCACGATCGGCACCACGATAAGCAAAACCAAACTCCAGTTCTTTTGTTGCTTGTAGTTTGGCACCAGCACCAAATATAGCCGGTTCAGTGACTAGGTCTTTCGCTGCTGCAATTTTACCGGCATCCGCTGATAATTCAGCCGCCGCTAAGTTCGCTTTAGCTGCTTCGCTTTCAGCAACAAGATTTTTAACATACACAGCGTTAAGGGTTAAATCACCCAACGTTGTTGCACCCGCGACAGAAATACCAGTGATACCAGCATCGTTGGTTAATTCATCGTCACCATTTACATCGGTTGTACGAGAGTCATCACCTACATGCAAAGCAATCGTAGCAGTGACAGGTGAAGCCGAACCCCAGCCGCCATTGCCATAGGTATAATTAATAACACTTGAATTACGGAAACCGTAAGCCATAGAACCTTTTAATTCATCGGTTACGTAGAAATAAGATGCAAGACCTTGCGACTCACCACGAGCGGTATTCCAACCACTGTATTGCATAAAGGTAGACCACTGGGTACCGATTTTGAAACTATGGTCACCCTTTTCTAAACCCAACCAACCCAAACGAGTTTTCAGTGCTTCACCACCGCTTTCTAAAACGTTGGCTTGGAATTCCATTCTATAAGTGCCTTTCCAGCCACCTTCTACCGCTTCTTCACCCTTGATACCAATACGCGATTGTACATTATTGGTCAGCGCAAACTCTTGGGCATCGCTATTACCATTAGGCGCTTCGCCGCCTGCGTATACATCTGCGCCATTCACTAGGCCTGAGTTATTGAAATGTTCTAAACCGATATCAACAAAACCATAGATATCTGCAGTCGGTGCAGCCATCGTCATGTTTGAAAGAGATACACCTGTTAACGCCATTGCTAAAAGTGATTTTTTATACATTTTTTACAACCTTAATTCTGCAATTTTTATCAGGCGCGCAATAAGTAAAAACTTACCAGCCTGCACTGGTTGTTTTTTAACCAACCAGTATTTAACAGCGACACATTACACGAAAGTTGATTGAATGGACATTCAATGATTTGATCAGTATCAAATTTTTTTGTTTCTTTGTGTGTAAATCGATATCGAAAGTTAGGAGAGGACTTTAAGAAAAATACAGTATTGGATAATACACTTATAAAACAGACAGTTAAGACATAACAATTGAGCAACACTAGTCAACTTTTATGCAGATTTCACATATTGAACGCTTATTCAATCTCAAGTTTGTGCTATCTTGCGCGCCAATTAAATTCTAACCGCTCAGTTAGAATTTTGTAACGTATTGTAAAAATCTAATAAAAAGGGTGCTCAATGTCTGAAAATACAAGCATGCACGGGTTTTGGAAAAGCCGCTGGCTATTTATCTTAGCGGCTACTGGTTCGGCCGTTGGCCTAGGAAATATTTGGAAGTTTCCTTACATCACGGGTGAGAATGGCGGTGGTGCTTTCGTACTCGTCTATTTACTCTGCATTTGTATTATCGGTATTCCGGTAATGATCGCCGAAGTCTCTTTAGGTCGCATGGGTCGTCAAAGCCCAATCAATACCATGAAAGCATTAGCGAAACGTTCTAATGCGAGTCCTAACTGGGCCATTATTGGTTGGATGGGAGCCCTAGCGGGTTTCTTAATCTTATCTTTCTATTCTGTGATCGCAGGCTGGGCACTTTCTTATACTGTCGATATGGCCAATGGAGATTTCGTTAAAATTTCAGCGGAAGAATCAGGAAATATTTTTGGCGCGCTATTAGGCAGCCCAACACAACTGACCATCTGGCATACCGTATTTATGCTGCTCACCATTGGCATTGTAGCCCGTGGTGTGAATGCAGGCTTAGAAAAAGCAATTAAGTTTTTAATGCCGGTATTATTTATCTTATTGTTTATTCTGTTTGGTTACGCACTGAGCTCTGATGGTTTCAGCCAAGGCGTAAACTTTATGTTCAGCTTTGATTTTAGCAAGCTCACCACTGAAAGTATTATGGTGGCATTAGGTCATGCCTTTTTCACATTAAGCTTAGGTCTAGGTGCCATCATGGCTTATGGCGCATATATGCCAGCTAATACGTCGATTGCTAAAACCGTAGTTATCGTTGCTTTCTTAGATACCGCCGTTGCCATCATGGCAGGTCTAGCCATTTTCCCTATCGTATTTGCCAATGGCTTAGAGCCAAGTGCTGGTCCTGGTTTATTATTCCAAACATTACCAATTGCTTTTGGCCAGATGAGTGCCGGTGTTATTTTTGGCACCCTATTCTTTGTTTTGGTTTCGTTTGCTGCTTGGAGTTCGGCGATTTCTCTAGCGGAACCAATTGTTGCTTGGATCGTTGAACGTTTCCAAGTTAGCCGATATAAAGCGGCTGCGATTATTGGTTTGAGTGCTTGGGTTCTAGGTTTAGCGACAGTTTTCTCATTCAACATCTGGTCGGATGTGAAGTTATTTGATAAAACGCCGTTTGATTTATTAGACTTCCTAACCACCAATATTCTATTACCGTTAGGCGGTTTATGTATTGCGATTTTTGCTGGCTGGAAAGTTTCAACGACTAAGATGATGGATGAAGTTGGGATTGATTACCCAGTTTTATTCAAACTATGGCTATTTACGTTACGCTTCTTAGCACCGTTGGCAATTATTGCGGTCTTGGTAAATGGTCTAATTTAGATCAATATTTTTACCAGAAGCTATCACTAAAAGTAGAGTGATCTTTTTAGAGAGCTCTACTTTTAGTCTATTTTTGTTTCTAGAATTTAAAACTAGCACCGACCTGTAGCGAAGTAATACTGTCAATCGAGGTCACTGAAACATCTGAAATTCCATTGTAATACTCAAAGGCTTCCCAAACGATGGTTCTGATATGATAAGAGGCATTTAATTCAAGATGATCATTGATATCAAACTTTGCCCCCGTCATCAGTTGGAATGAGAAACCTTTTAAGTCTTCACCATCATTAAACTTTGCAGAATCATCTTTTCCATAAGAGCCAAAGCCTATCCCCCAATAAGGTTGAACTAGGCTTTGTCCATAAACAAACTGCCAATCAAGATCATAGCCGCTATAAGTAAGATCAGAGGTTTTATGATCAGCAGAAATTTTCACATACGATAATTTAATTCTATTATTGCTCTTTGTTCTATAACCACCAGAAAGTGCATAACTGGAAGAGCTGAAAGAATTTTTCTTAGTTTCTGTATCGTCGTCATAAACATTACTGGTTTCAGCTTGAATACTGGTATCTAAACCTAGACCAAGGAAGAAACCGTTATCACTATCCGCTAAAGAAGTTTGGCTACATAAAATACTGGCTAAAGAGAATAAGCCAAGAAGTGTTTTGTTCATTTTCATCCTTGAGAGTCTATTTATTACTGGTAATATTGAGCACGAAGCACCCAGCTTTCCATGCTAAGGGCGCGAATTCTAATGATATTTACCGACTTGTCAATTTAAGCCTTCTCCTCCACCTGAAACTGTAATTCCGCCAGCTTGCGATACAAGTCAGAACTTTCAAGCAATTCATCATGGTTACCAAAATCCACCAGCTGGCCATGATCAAATACCGCAATACGGTCCACATGACGGACCGTCGCTAAACGGTGGGCAATAATAAACGTCGTACGCCCCTTCATTAATCCATCTAACGCTTGCTGCACATAATGTTCGCTCTGGGCATCCAACGCACTGGTCGCTTCATCCAATAACAATATTTTAGGATCGCGTAAAATCGCGCGAGCAATGGCTAAGCGTTGCTTTTGTCCACCAGAGAGTTTCACCCCCTGCTCCCCTAAAAAAGATTGATAACCGTCGGGGAGTTGTTCAATAAATTCATCCGCATGAGCCGCTTTCGCCGCCGCCATCACTTCAGCCTCAGTAGCGTCTGGGCGACCGTATTTTAAGTTATCCCAAACATTGGCACTGAATAAAACCGGTTGCTGAGGAACTAAAGCAAACTGACTGCGTAAGTCTTGTAGGTCCCACTCGGTTAACGGTTTCCCAGCGATTTTAATATCACCATTTTGTGGATCACGAAAGCGTAATAACAAGTCAAAAATCGTCGACTTACCAGCCCCAGACGGCCCAACTAGTGCAATACTCTCTCCCGCTTTCACCGCAAGGTTTAGCTGATTTAGCGCATTCATGTTCGGACGTGAAGGATAGGCATAGCTCATGTTATTGAATTCGATTAATGGCTGATCTTGGAGAACACCATATTCAGAAGAGGTATCTGCGACGGTTATTTCAGGGGATTCAATTTCCGCCTTGGTCGCTAATAACTCCCGGATACGCTCCGCTGCCCCCGCAGCTCGCTGCACTTCACCATAGACTTCCGTTACCGCCGCTAATGATCCTGCTACCATAATGGCATAGAAAACAAACGCGGCTAGATCACCCGCGGATAACTCCCCAGCTATCACATCACTGCCACCCACAAATAACATGCCGGCCACAGAGCCCATCACCAACATCATCACCAAAGCAATTAACAGCGCGCGCTGGCGAATGCGTTTTAACGCCACATCAAACGCACTTTCAGCAGCTTGGCCAAATTGTTCATTCACCATATCTTCACGGGTAAAAGCTTGTACGACTTTTATATGCTGCAGACTTTCCCCGGCCCAAGCGCCAACAGTGGCTATTTTGTCTTGGCTATCGCGGGAGAGTTTTTTAACCTTTCGGCCAAAATATATTAATGGGAAAACAATAAAAGGCACGACCAGCAAAACAATCAGAGTCAGTTTAATATTACTAATAAACATTAAACTTAAACCACCAATAAAGGTTAACGCATTACGTAAAGCAAAAGAGAAAGACGAACCAATAACGGTTTGTAAGAGGGTTGTATCCGTTGTCACACGACTCTGAATCTCCCCAGCTAAATTATCTTCAAAAAAGCTGGGTGGTAAACTGACTAGGTGGCTATAAAGTTTCTTACGCACATCGGCGACAACCCGCTCCCCTAACCAAGACACCATATAAAAACGGAAATAAGCACCAATCGACATAGCAAAAATAATCAAGCCGACGACGCTTAACGCATTAGCCAATCCTAAGGTCGATTGACTCGAGAAGCCTTCATCAATCATCAACTTCACACCCTGGCCTAACGACAAAGTTAATGTCGCCGTTGCGACCAATGCGATAATTGCAATAACTAAACGTAAACGATATGGACGGACAAATCCCCAAAGCCACAATAACATTTTCAATCCTCTTTTATTAAGTCCATCGGTTACGCTCTTTTACTTAAGCTATAAAGATGGTGTGTCACATTAAAATTTCAATGTTTATACAAAATACTCATCTGAATGAGAGTATACTTTATTCTTGTCTTCAACTTTTTATCAGCGTCATTTCTTATAGGCTCTATTATGTCGGCGCCCTCGATTCGTTCTCTAGCTATACTACTCGCGATGCTCACCGCAGTCGCCCCGTTTGCAGTCGATATGTATTTACCGGCAATGCAAGCGATGGCAAAAGATCTGGCTACGCCAATTCATTATGTTGAAATTAGCGTCAGTACTTTCTTATTGGGCTTTGCTATCGGCCAACTCATCGGCGGCCCTGCTTCCGATCATTTTGGCCGGAAGCCAATGATTGCAATAGGGCTGATTTTATTTGCTATAACGAGCTTAATGCTAACGCAAACCGAGTCAATCGATCAGTTATTAATACTACGCGCCCTGCAAGCCATAGGTGGTGGTATGGCGACCGTTAATTCATCAGCGATGATTCGAGATTTATTTGCCGGTGATGAAATGGCCAAAGTATTATCCATGGTGGCTATCGTTATGATGTCGGCGCCACTTATCGCTCCCATGCTTGGTGCTTTAGTGGTTGAGCTTTTGAACTGGCAAGCCATCTTTCTTTGTCTATCTATTTATTCTGTCCTGGTAATGCTGTTATTACTTTGGCGTCTACCGGAAACTAATCCAAAAAATTCAAATCGCACTAAAGATGAAGAAGATAAACCATCGCTTTGGCAATCGTATAAACGGGTTTTAAGTCACCGCCAAGCCATGGGTTACATCATCGCCATCAGTTTCGGTTTTAGCGGCATGTTCGTCTTTATTACTTCATCGGCCTTTACGTATCTGGAATATTTCTCGGTGAGTGTGCAATTGTTCCCCTTCTTATTCGGGGCCAATGTATTAGTGATGATGTTAATGAACCGAATCAATGTCTGGGCACTGAATCATTATGCGTCGGCGAATATATTAACCGTGGGTCTGCTTATTCAGTTGATCTGTGGTATCGGTTTAGTCATCGCGAGTTACAACCAGCCAAACCTCTATTTTATCGTTGCACTCAATATGCTATTTGTCGGCTCACTGGGCCTAATTGCAGCGAATGCCACGGCAGGGGCTCTCAATTACTTTCCTGATATTAGTGGTACAGCGACCGCCGTAATCGGAGTAACTGAATTTACCTTAGGTGCTATCGTCGGCATATTTTGGTCTTATTTACACGAGCTTCAGTTCATCGCCACCGCACAACATACCCTAAGCCCTATGGCTTGGGTAATGGCAAGTTGCGCACTCATTGGCTTAGTCGGTTTAAAGGTTCTATCAAAAACTAAAGTACTTGCTAGCAAGCCGCTTTAGCATAGGCCGTATTAAGCCGCTTTAGCATAAACCTTAGATGCCGCAACTGAATTAGCAGCCGCTTGCACCGCTAACTGCTCACGTTGCTTTTTAGCTTGCGCTTTTTGCTGTAAAACCATTTCTAATAAGGTATCGCTCATTGCGCTTTGTAATTCAAATGCACTCATGACTTTTCTCCAAGGTCTAATAATCTAAAATATATTAACTTAAGCTAGTTCAGCAATTTGTTGATTGGCAGCTTGAACCGCTTGCTCTGCATTACCACCCGCCATGCCTTCGGCATAAATAAACTCAACTTCCTGCACCCCAACAAATTTCAAAACTTGTTCGATCCAAGGAGACTGATGATCAAATGCACTACCCGCATACTGGCCACCACGGGTTGAAACCACGTACGCTTTTTTCACATTCAGTAAACCCACTGGGCCATTTTCGCCATAAGTAAAACTTACTCCTGCACGGGCAACATGATCGATCCAAGCTTTGACAGTAGACGGTGTGCTGAAGTTATACATAGGCACTGCTAATACTAAGGCATCGGCATCTTTCAATTCAGCGATATAAGATTCAGAACGCTTAGCCGCAGCTTGTTGCGCTTCATTTCGTTGATTAGCGTCTAACTGAAAACCAGAAAAGACTTCATCGGTTAAATGGCCTAAACCTTCTTGGTTAAGGTCACGGTAGTGAACCTGAGCTTGCTGGCCGCTTACTAGCTGATCAACGACTGCCTTAGCTAATACGGATGAAGTAGCTTCTCGACCGGCGATGCTGGAATCAATATGTACTATTTTCATAATTTGTTTCTCTCGTTGTTGTTTCGAGTTGATGGAAGTAGTATATATCTATAAATTTGATTAGGTACCGGCAAAACCCGATCTAATCAATCGACTTTTTAGATGAGTTGTTAATTACCTAGAAAAGAAGGTTGCTATGTCCACAGCCAGTATTACTCCCATTCAAGCGGCCAAAACCTCCGTTCCTAAGGTCTCTCTTGAGCAATGGTCTATGTTTATCACGGTGGTAGAAGAAGGAAGCTTCCAAGCCGCCGCCGATAAATTGCTAAAAAGCCAAAGCAGCATCAGCTACGCGATGCAAAAGATGCAGCAAGGCTTAGGGGTCAATGTCTTTGAACATAAGGGGCGTAAAGCTGAGCTTACCGATGCCGGCCAGCTAATGCTGCAGCGAGCAAAAGACCTGATTCATGCCGCCAGTGCCGCTGAAAAAGTCGCCGCTGATTTCTCTGAGGGTTGGGAACCTCAAATTGGCCTCGTGCTCAATGACATGTTTCCCGAGCATATTTTGCATACCGCACTTAAAAAGTTTGGTGAACAGTGCCCGCAAACTCGCTTAGAAATTTATGTTGAAGTTCTTTCCGGTGTAGACGATAAGCTGCGTAATGGCGAAGCTCAGATCGCCATCAACCACATGATCCCCAGTGGTATGGTCGGTGAGCCGATCATTCAGATGGAATTTGTCCGTGTCGCCCATCCAGACCACCCGCTGCATCATATCGGCCGTGCTATTTATCACAGTGATATGAAATTACACCGCCAAATTGTTATTCGTGATTCAGGGAGTTATCGCCGTGAAAACCGAGGTTTTTTAGGCTCAGATCAGCGCTGGACGGTATCAAATATGCGCGAAGCTTTTGGCTTGCTTAAATTAGGCTTTGGTTCTGGAGTATTAGCCCGTCATCTCGCTCAGCCTGCAATCGATGCAGGTGAACTGAAAGAGCTGGATATTGATGGTAGTGGCCGCTTGACCTCAAACATGAACTTAATTTTTGCCGACAAAGCCAATACAGGCCCTGCCGCTTTATTATTGGCAAAGCTATTAAAAGAAGCCGCTAAAGATTAGCGCTTTAGTTCCCAGGCTATCGAAGACGCAACCGTATCCATGACTAAACGCCCCAGAAGTTCACCAAATAGAACATGTTTACCACAATAGTGGACGACTTCAGGGCCCTGCCCACTGATCACCGCAACGGAGTCGGTTCCCGTTCCCGTCGCGATCTTATTTGAAATAGGGCTGAGTATATTAGCTTCTTGCAGCGCTGCGGCCTTAGCTTCAGTAATCACAAGAATAGCCTCTACACTGGCCGAGGCGGTTAATTGCGCTGAGGTTAAAACGATAATATTGATGGTGCCTACCTCTGTAGGGTCACTTGTCATGCTTCGACATTCGGCCAAATCACCAGTGCGCCTCGCATTCGACAAACCTGAGGTCACTAGAACAATAATGTCGATACCTTGCTCAGTAACCTTGGCCATGCGAAATGACTTCATCGATGCCGCAGTCATCATGCCTACGGCTTTACCCTGCCAACCTTCAGCAGTGCAATAATTTGTTAGGGTTGAGGCTGGTAACTCATCAACTGAACTCTGCTTAGGGACTTTCATATTTAACAAATGCTGTGCATCTACCAAGCCACCATTTAAAACTGCAGAGCTCAATATCGAATGAGGCTGACTAAACTCAATATGGATATGATTATCTGTATGCTGCAAAGATGCATATCGTGTGAGCGCCGTGGTCATTGCACTATGACTCCCTAATCATTGAAAAATAAGCAAAAAATTGACCGCTTATTTAATCATATTGAAATCAAATAGAAACATTTGAAAGAAGCAGCAAAAATCAGCCATTCTGTTAGAATGTAACCTATTCTTGTGATCAACGATTTTGATCAATCATTACCGATTCCAACCCGAGGCTTTCCCTTGTCTGCTGAAATTACTTCCTTCTCTGACTTTTTCATTCACGACCGTATTGGAAAAACCCTTGAGAAACTCAAGCTCAATATCCCAACCGACGTGCAGAAAACCTCGATTCCCCATGCGTTAGACGGTAAAGATCTTCAGGTTTGTGCAGAAACAGGCAGTGGTAAAACACTGGCCTATCTACTGCCTATGATGCAGAAATTTTTAGAATCTAAATCTAAGATCCAAGGTACTCGTGGATTAGTTTTAGTACCAACCCGTGAACTTGCACGCCAAGTTTATAAAGCAACCCAACAATTTACAGACATGAATGGCATGTCTGTTGGCTTGCTCACTGGGGGCGACGACTTTAAATACCAAGCCGCTATGTTGCGTAAGAACCCTGAATTCATCGTTGCAACGCCGGGTCGCTTAGTTGATCACATTAAACGTCGTTCGACTGATTTAGTAGATCTTGAAGTGCTGGTGCTAGATGAAGCCGACCGCATGCTCGACATGGGCTTTGCTGAAGATATGGAAATCATCTCGGAAGAATGCAACGAAGCTAGCCGCCAGACGTTATTGTTCTCTGCGACTTTGCACCACAAGGGCATCGCCCGCGTTGCTGCCAAAGTTTTAAAAGAACCTGTAGAAATCACCACCGCAACGGTACGCGATAAGCACGACAACATTCGCCAGCAAGCAATTCTAGCCGACGATGACGCTCATAAAGATCGCATTTTAAGCTGGTTGCTATCCAATGATAAGTTCGAAAAAGCCATTATTTTCACCAATACCCGTATTGAATCTGAGCGCTTAAATGTGTTCTTGCGTCAGCACAGCTGCCGTTGTGCGGTATTGCACGGTGAACTGAGCCAAGATCAGCGTAACGCTACCATGCAGATATTCCGCGATGGCAAGATTAACGTGCTCGTTGCAACCGACGTTGCTTCTCGTGGCTTAGATGTCAAAGGCATCGACCTAGTTATTAACTACAACATGGCGCGCAAAGGCGATGACTATGTTCACCGTATTGGTCGTACTGGCCGTGCTGGTGAAACCGGCACCGCGATCTCTTTGATCGACCATACCGAATGGAACCTTAAGGCGGCAATTGAACGCTACCTTAAGCAAGACCTTGAACCGCGTGTCATTAAAGAGTTGAAAGGCGCATACAGCGGTCCTAAACGCTTGAAAGCCTCTGGTAAGGCCGCTGGTAGTAAGAAGAAAAAAGCCGGTCCAGGTCGCGATAAGCGTCCAGGCAAGAAAGGCGCGGGTCCAGCGAATAAGAAAGTCAGTGCTAAGAAAGCGAATGGACCTCGTCCAAGTCGTCCTAAGCCAAGTAACTTGATGGATAACGAAGGTTTTGCACCGATTAAGAAAAAGAAGCCTTCGCCAAAGCAAGACAGCTAGATAAAAAGTCCGATAGTAAGCTTAGGTAATTAATTGCTTTTGCTTACTATCGATAGATTAAAAACTAAAACCATTCCACTCAGATATTAATGCAAGACGCTTGCATCAACGTCCTCAGCAAACTCCGCCGGTAATACACAAACACGATTCAACATCAGTAAGCTATGGCTTGGCATAATCACCTCTTGCTCCTCTTCTGGCATAGCCGCAGATTCAAGGGTAATAATGTCATCCAACAAGACAACCGTTGCATCAATGGAATCCAAGGCCACAATCACTGCACTGTAAAAACCATATTTTGTATTGATAGAAACCAAATCACCGACCTCAATTTCTTTGCGGTAAGTAATGAAGTCTTCCCCTTCTAATTCATCCCCCGGCCAAGGAGTATGAAAGCGAGCGGTAGCAACGAGATGAATTAAGCCCTGTACCATGCCATCTTCGATATCCAACTCAATATCTTTATCGCTAACATTCATCACCTTCTGTAAAAGGCTCATGAAAAGCTCACTGTCTTCTTCCGACCAGCGTAAATCAATGGGGTTTTGGTGGTGAGTAGATGGCTTGAAAGAAACATCAATCGCATATTCTATCGCGACTTTATCGGCTTCTTTGCCACGAGGCATAAGAACACTAACTACGTCTAAATCAGAGTTCTGTTCATTGGCTAAACGCCAAAACAAGGGTTGTAATACGGCATTCATGTCGTTCACTCCTCTAGTATCGCTCTCTTCTAACTTATTATTAGCAGGGCCAAAAAGCGCATGCAAGATAATTCAATCTAAGCTTTGGGTCTTATTATCTTGTTATCGTTCAAAATCTACCGACCTTTAGGGCTAATCTTTACAGAATAGCTGTCATTAAGTCATTAGTGACATTCCCTTTCTTAAATATCGTAGCCAATGTTCATTTAGTCAAGAATAGCCAAAAAGTTCACTTGTTTGCGAAAAGTGATACTATTCAGAAAAAATTATTAAGGACAGTCCATGCAAACCTTGCGCTTACTACCTCTAACCGCCCTACTAACCGCTGGTTTAATGACGGGTTGTGCAACTAAAGTTGTGAACCTTGAATACATCGAACTGGATGCGCAAAAAGATGCTGCCATGGCCGATGAATCTGCCGCTAAGAGTATTCAACGCGCACAGATGAACATAGAACTGGGAAAAACTGAAGATCTAGCCTTCTATGCACCTCGCCACCTAATAATTGCCCAAGAAAAGCTACTAGAAGCCCGTAACATGCATATTTCGGGCGATCCTGATGGTGAAGTTAAACCGATTGCCATGGCCTCTAAAAAGACCATTGAAGCAGGCTTAGCAACAAAAAAATTGGTTATTACCACACTACGCCCATCCCTTAAGCACAAAGCAAAGCTATTAGAGATTAAGGCTGACAAGTACTACCCAGAAAATTACACCGGGATTGCAGCGACAATCGTTGAGCTGATCGATCTCATTGAAGACGGCAAGGTCACCGAAGCCCAGCTGGGTCAAAAAGAGCTGTTGGTACGCATGCATGCAAACGAAGTTGAAACGATTGAATTCATTCAATTACAACCAATCAAAGATCAGTTAAGCAATATTCAAGGCAAAGGCGGCGATAGCATCGCACCAAGCAGCTGGGCCGTTGCTCAACGCAGCTTGTTAAAAGCTCAAGCACTGATTGGTAAAACACCCCGCGCTAAGAAACAGATCATGCAAGTGACCCACGACGCACAACGCGCCGCAGATCACTCAAATATCATCACGGATTTTTCTAATGAATTGAACGATGCGAATAGCGATAACGCTGAAGCCATCGCCCTTAAGGTAGAGCGCTGGTTATACCGTGTATCCGTTGCCCTTAAACACGACGACATTCGTCACCGCCCATTCGATGAGCAAGCTGCAACTTTAGCGACTGAAGTTGAAAAAATAATGCGCAAGAGCCGCTAGGCGATATATAAAAAGACCGCTAGGCGATATATAACTATATCGTTAGTTCAACAGGGAATGAGCCATCACATGAAAGATCATCTGTTGCTCATTCACCCCTGTTAGCCACTGCGCTCCTGGGCCAGTGGCATAAATCCCCACATCTTCCCCACCATGAGTTTCAGAATGCCGTGGAATCAGCGCTTCTTGATGATATCCAGGTAATTGCGTATTGAGCGCGGAAATATCTTTACGCCCTACATTGATTTCACGTTTTTTAACCGCATCCGCATTTCCTTCCATACCTAAATCATGCATGCCACGACCGTTCATATACGAGAGTGTCGTATAGGGTAAGCCATCACCCGCTAGCTTAGGAGAATCCTCACCACTGGCGATCACCTTGCCTAAGATCGGATTACCGCGCTTAGGGTAACCACCAAACGTCATCACATGACTATGATCTGCGGTCACGACAACCAGAGTCTCAGACAAATCAACCTGGGCTAACGTCGACGCGACCGCATCTGACAAATTAATCGTTTCATGCAAAGCATTATAAGCATTACCCCCATGGTGACCGTGATCGATACGTCCCGCTTCAACGATTAAGAAAAATCCATCAGTATCATTTTTCAATCTTGTCACCGCCACATCGGTCATTTCAACCAAGCTAGGTTCATCACTTTTTTGCGCACCGTAGCTCATATGAGAATCATTAAACAAGCCCAAGACCGGAGTATTTTCAGTCTTCTTTAGCGCTAATAAGCCTTGTTTAGAATCAAGATACTGACCTTGCGGATAACTTGCCTGCCATTGCTTGATTAGGTTTTTACCATCTAGGCGTGTACCTTGTTGATTCTTGAGTAATTGCTGATGAGGCAAAAAGTGCTTACGCCCGCCCCCTAGAACAAGATCAATCCCACCATCAAAATCAACCAACTGTTGAGCAATATCAATGCAGCCCGCCGCTTTTGCCTCTGGGCTTAATTCTCCATCATTTTCCCAATCACGCTCAGGAGATTTTGCATAAGCGGCCGCAGGTGTTGCATGGGTAATACGCGCCGTTGTCACAATGCCCGCTGCTTTTCCCGCTTGCTTTGCCAGCTCTAATAGCGTGGTCACCCCTCGTTTTTTAGCCGAAGTACAATCTCCACGATTCCCGTGCTCATCGACTGACAATACCCCAGCGTCGGTTTTAATTCCCGCCATCATGGCCGTCATTGTGCCTGCGGAATCCGGAGTTTGCTGATTCACATTATAGGTTTTAGAAAATCCTGAAAATGGAAATTTTTCGAAACTTAATAAATTTTCTTCGCCGGCACCACCGGCAATTTGCCCTTGCAAAATACGCGCAGCAGAAACCGTACTCACCCCCATACCATCTCCAACAAATAAAATCACATTGCGTGCTTTACTGAGTGAATGTCTCAATGCTGGGTTTTGCATTTTTTTCTGCAAACTCATCACTCCCTGCTGAAACCAAGGATTACTCACTTGCTGGCGGGGTAATAACTGTTGATAAGCCAAAGGCTGTGCAACATAATTTTTCTCTACGGAAGAATCCGTTACTGAAAAGCAAGCCGTTAAGTTGGCCGCTATAAAAGCGACCAAACTAACCTGTGAGATTGATTTAAGATTTAATGTCAAAACTAGACTCACTGTATAATTTCCTGATCAATTTTCTGCCAAGAAACCAATTTGAAGTTTTGCGGCTCATGCGGTAATAAATTACGTCCGTCTTGCACAACCACCAAACCTTGAGGATATTTTTCACCAAGATAAGCACTCGATACCGTTAGACCATCAGTTTCTGAAGCGCCATCAATGCCCTTTTCAGCATTCAAGCCAATGCGGAAGCGACCGACATAATCATAAGGGGCTTGAGCTTGAAACAATACATAACTGTCATTTCCTTGGCTTGAAACCAATAAATAATTTTCAGTTTCTGTTTGATATAAATCCATCCCTTCGATATCGATATGCAAATAATCCGTGATGCTCGATATTTTTTCCATCGCTGTGCTCGCATTAGGCTCAGCCCCTAATGTCCATAGCGCGACATTTTCTTCACCGACGAATAAACGCTGATGCTTATCATCTCCAGCGCAGCCCTCTGGTTGAGAACCTACACTGAATTCACGTACACGCTTTCCGCTCCAACCATAAGCACTGTCGTTAATTTCATACTGTTCATAACGCCCATCTTGGTCATTAATAAATACATACACTTTACTTTCTAAACCACGGTACATACACAAGCCATAAACGTCATCCAGACCAGTTACGATTTCGTTCATCGCAGCTACTTCACCATTAACTGGCGAAATATAGAATAGAGCAATGCTGCGGTTATCACGCTGGCTCGCAGCGGCAATATCTGCGGGCAAACCTTTGTGAGTAAAGCCTTGGCGAACATCAACATTATTCACACGGCCGACATCCAATTGCTGAATCAACTTCCCTTCAAGGTTATACACTAATAATCCGCGTTTTTTATTCGTGCCGATCACCAAGCTTTTTTCAGCTACCTCAGAGTGCAACCAAATAGCAGGATCATCCGCCGCATCCCCTCGATCTTTTACCGGCTGAGTTTCACCATCGGCAGCAATGCCTTTAATATAGTATTTATTATCAGAGCTAAGATTTGGACTATTGTCCTTCGCAACCTGTGCATTCGATTGCAGCTTAGTTTGATAAGCGCTTTCACTATGATCGTCCAAATAGGTTAATACCAGCTGGTCAGCATCATGACTAACTGTTAGACCATCCAGTTTCACTTCAGTATCTAACTGGAAACTCGCCAGTAAATCAGTACTACCCATGTCGATTACATACTGATGAATAAAATGGCTGTCTTTTTCTGCAATGAATAATTGCTGATTTACGATCTGCAAAGGGCCACTGTTTTCAATCAAGTTACCATAGGGCTTAACCAGATCAACTACAGAACGACTCACTTCACTTTCAGCGCGAGCAGAGTACACCCAAACCCCAACATTCTCTTCACTCACAAAAAATTGCTGACGCGCATCATCAACCACACAGTACTCTGCTTTCGGCGGCAGAGGAAACTGACGAATTTCTTGCAGGCTAAAATCATTTTTATCTTGCTGTATCAGCATTTGATGCGCCATTGACGACTCATCTAATAAAAATACCTGTTGTTCATGGTTTTTCCCCGCAGGCTTATAAAAGCATAAGCCTTCAAGCGGGTAGCCAACCTTGGCAGCAAACTTATCAAGTGTATATTCAGCTTGTTCAAACTTAACCGTATTATTTACAACGTTACTACTCAGTGATTTCATATCTGCTTGAGCATCATTATCTAGCAATGAACTACAGCCCGTTAATACACTCGGCACTAAAACGATTAACTGTGCCAATTTTGAAATTTTATTCATGTTTAATTATCCAATTATTAAAAGTTGCTATAGCTCAAACCAAGACGATAGGTCGGGCCATAATCTTCAAATTGAGTATTGTATTTATCATTATTGCTATAAGTGTAATAAGGTTCGTCGGTAATATTAGCGATTTCGAAATTCACTTTAAGGTTCTGTTGAATTTCATAATTCGCACTGAAGTCGAGCTGTGTTTGTGCCGCTTGATACACATCGAATTTTTCATCCGTCACGTCATCGACTTCTAATAAGTATTCAGACTTATAGTTGGCTGCAATTCGTAACATCAAACCTTGACCTTCATAACCAATTACCAAGTTACCGGTTAGGTCCGATTGATTCGGCATGGTGATATCACGATTTACTTTTTCACCATCATCAAACGTACTAATGCGTGCATCACTTTCACTGAAGGTTGCATTGGTACTAACAACCAAGCCGCTGAAAGGGGCTGGTAACATACTCATTTTTTGCGAATAAGCGAGTTCCAAACCCGTTAGGCTAGCGCTTTCACCATTTTCAAAAGTGATCACTTCATCGTAATCTTCCCAACCTGCAGAACCGGCGATATCTGTTTCATAAACAAAGTTTTTAATATCTTTATAAAATACAAAGGCCGATACCGTACCCGCAGTACCGGTGAAGTGCTCGATACCAAGATCGTAGTTCTCTGATTCCAGAGCTTTCAATTGAGTATTACCAAATTCAGCTTCTTCGCCATCATCAACAAAACTGGGAGCTAGTTGTTCAAAACTAGGGCGGACAACGGAGTTCGTCCAAGCCGCTCGTAGTTGAGTAGCATCACTTAGCTGATAACGTCCGTGCACCGCAGGTAATACATGAGAGTAATCATTGTTCTCATCGATATCCTGAAAATTTCCATCACCATCAGAACTGACTCCGGTTAACTCATGCTCAGTCCCTTCATAGCGAACCCCAGCTAAAAGACGCAGCTCATCAAGATCAATTCGACCCATAGCGTAAGCGGCTTGAATATTCTCGTTAATGGTATAATCCGCGATACGAGATTTTTCAGTATCAATAAAGTCATCACGATTTAGGCTATCCACTAACTGATTAACTTTATCCGCCGAGATTTTAGGACCAAAATCACCTAAGCCATAATCGACTTGGCCATCGGCAAAATTTGCCATTGATAACTGTTCATCGGTGAAGCCATGTTCGTCTAAATCTTCAAACACGTATTCATTGATATCTTGTTTCTTTTCGCGCTGACTGGCTTTCACCCCGAACTTAACTAAGGCAGGGTTATCATCGATGTATAAGTCATGAGTGAAATCGAATTTGATACTATTTTGAATATCGTGGGCTTCTGCAGTTTCATATTCAATGTCATCCAGCTCATAATTGCTCGCATCTAAAGACTCAGCAGAAGCAATTACATTGGGCTTTTTACTGTTGCTGAAACCCATATCGTTAAAAGCATTCGCTTTAAATGTTGCGCCACCAATACCACCGGGTTCATCTTCACTGGCCTTGCTATAGCCTGCGGCAAAATCTAGAGTCCAATCATTAACATAATGCTGGCCACCAAAGGTTGTCGATAAAATGCGCTGTGTTTCTTCACGGTCTTTTAGCTCACGCTTCACTTCAGCTAAGCCTGTTTCACCCGCGTTACGACCGTTGCCGCCAAACTCAAGTTCGTTTTCATCATTTAATTCTTCTTCGCCAAATTCAATCACTGCGGCTTGGCGCTGCTCATCATCTCTGAATTCACTATAAAGCGTTCTTAGATATAAGGAAGTATCTAGGCCCAACTCTAAATCAAAGTTTAATGCCGCACCGATGCGCTCACGCTCGATGGCATAATCCCGCTGTTCGACTTCCTCTAATGCTGCTCCATTATCAAAATCCCAAGCGCCACCGGTTTCAACATTATCGGAACCGAATTTACGATTCTGCCAACTTAATGCACCAGCAATACCTAAGCGATTTTCTTCTGAGAGCTGAAAGGTATCCCCACCCGTCACCGCTAAAGCAGGACTCGATTCTTCACTGTGTTCGTCATAGGCACCTTCGGCACGCAGGGTATAAAAAGCACCATCGCGTTCGAATGCCGATAGGCTTTTAACATCAATACTGCCACCAATCGAATTTGCATCCATATCTGGGGTTAAGGTTTTCGTCACCACCAAGCTGCTTAATAAATCCGCAGGTACGACATCTAACGCAACAGCGCGACGGCCCGACTCTGGCGCCGGAACCTGAGTGCCATTCACCGATACACTGTTTAAGTCAGGGCTAATGCCTCGCACACGAACAAAACGGCCTTCCCCTTGATCTCGCTCAATCGATAAACCAGGAACTCGCTGTAGCGCTTCTGCGGCGTTATTATCGGGTAATTGACCAATTGCATCGGCATTAATGGCGCTGATCATATTGTCGGCATAACGCTGACGATCGAGAGCGCGCTGCATTTGCGCTGCCTGACCGACTACCAGTACTTCTTCGACGGGCTGATTATCGGTATTAATTTCGATAGTATTTTCTAAGTTTTGATCATCTTTTATTTCAATACTGCTTTGATGCAGCACTTCATTACTCAAGGTAAGCGTGACATCATATTTGCCCGCCGGTAAGTTCGATACTCGATAACGCCCACCTTCAATGAGTATTTCTCGCTTAGCCTGCGCGCCCCCTTGAGCTTGGATTTTCAAAACCGCCCCAGAAACATTGGCGCTGCTACTCGCATCAGTGATGCGACCTTCTAACGTTCCTTCTGCTGCGACGGTCGCAGATGCCAGCGCCATAGCGACGACTAAAGGTTTTAAAATAGAGTTCATAATTGATTCTCTTTCAGTTATCTATTTGACTTAATTATTTGATTTGACGCGACAATAGAAAACTTAAATGACAGTTATGTGACATGCATTCGACTGCCCTGAGCTGATATGACCCCCGAAATAAAAAAGCACAACAAACAATCGCCTGTAAAAAAAATGTCACATGAATCTGTTATTCCCTACTCAACCTTTTTATTGAGTGAGAATCAGCGTCATGTTTAATTTGCTGAAATTACACAAAAACAAATTACTCCTGATTTTTTGTTTATTGGCATTATCCATTTTTGGTAGCTTATCGTTTGGCGATGTAAAATATTGGACCCAAATCGATTGGCTAGATGTTGTAGGTGAGGGGGGAAGTGCTTTGGCCCTTGCGATTTGGATGATTTTCATTCTTGGCAGTCGTCCTCAAGGACGAGTCACCGATCTCTTAAGCCTCGGCTTAGGCTTTATGTTCTTAGCATTTTGGCAAGATGCACTCGATGAATTTATTCAACTCCCTAATTCCCTATTATGGGATCAATACCTAGAGTCCATTGCCATGCCAATTGGCATCTTGCTACTCACTTATGGCCTGTATCATTGGCATCAAGAACAATTAGCCCTGAATCAACAACTGCGCAAACGTGAACAAGTTTTTCGCGAACACAAAGCCTTCGATCAACTCACTCTAACGGGTCAAGTCGATTATCTTTACAAACAGTTAGAAACGCATCATCGCTCCAGCCAGAAACAATCATTGGTTTTCTTAATGCTCGACATAAATGACTTTTCTCAATTCAACCGTCGCTTCGGTAATGCAGAAGGAGATCGTCTGTTATTAGAAACCTGTGAGTTAATATTATTGAACTTACGCCAGCAGGATTTAATCTGCCGTTACGCAGGCGATCGATTCGCGGTTATCTTACCCAATACCACCTTTACACAGGGTCGACAAATCGCAGCCGAGCTGAAACGTGCAGTCAACCATTTTGCCTTCAAAGTCGCGCAATCATCAGAATCACAATTTCAACAATTAAGTATTGGCTGCGTCCACTGGGATACAGATCATTTGAATCAGCAACAAGATACCTCAATAGAAGATTTAATAGCGCGAGCGAATTACGCTTTATTAAAAGACAAGCCTTTGCAAGCGGCTTAATAGATTATGTCGTGCAATAATTATTACGAAAATGACGATCCAATATTGGTCGCCCATCATCATAGTGCGTTATTAATTGATATTGTTCGCAGTCGCAATGTTAACAGTCATAAATTATTAGCAGGAACAGGTCTATTTTATGACGATATTCTAAGCGGTAATAAAAAAATCAGTGCCTCACAAGTACTGCGATTAATTCATAACTGCCAGCAGCAATACAAACAAGCTGATTTAAGTTTTCGTTGGGGGCATACTTTATGGCCAGGCCATTACGATAGTTTCAGCCAACTGCTCGGCAATTGCCCAAACCTCCAGCAAACATTACAAGTATTACATGATTATCGCTTTCAACTTTCGCCATTAATGACTCCTATCATTACTGAAGACAGCCAGTATTGTTTTATTCAATGGCGAGATGCCATCGGCCTAGGGGCGCACAAAAAATTTATCATTGAAGCATTGATGACAGGGCTTGCAGCACTGTGTCGCTTACGTTCAGGGCAAAGACTGCCTTGGCATTTTGGCTTCAGTCATGGCAAGCCTAAATATCAAGAGCAATATGAGGTCAATTTGGGCAAGCAGGTTTATTTTGATTTAGGGGTTGATGTGATGGCCATCGATAAACGTTATTTACATAAGAATTGGCAAAGGCCTAAAAACCAAGCAAGTTATAATACTGCCCTCCAATACTGCCAATCACATAAAAGTAATCACATCGGTTTTATTGAGCAGGTTTTTAATGACATCCAAATTCACATTCGCCAGCCCCTGCCTCTTGAAGATAGCGCAACTCGGCTCGCCATGAGTAGCGCTACGTTTAAGCGTAAACTCAAAAAACATCATAGTCGCTATCAACAGCTGCAAGACCAAGGACGCTTAGCCACTGCGCTATACCTCTATCAATGCAATGACTACTCAAACAATCAGGTTGCGGATTATTTAAATTTCAATGACATGCCAAATTACCGTAGGGCCTTTAAACGTTGGAGTGGCAGAACACCTAACAACTTAAAGCAGGACTTATTACTATAAGCCCTGCTTAAATGAAAAAGATTACCTATGCCCTAAACAAGTTGAGCTTCAGGCTTCTGTTCTTCTATATCATCCAATTGCAAGTCCTGTTCCGCCGCCGCTAACAAGGCAAACTCTTCTTCCGCCGTCTTCGCCACCAACTTATTCTTACTGTAGAAAAAGAAGTAACAAGCGCCTACGGCATATAAAACGAGAGTAAAGCCAAAAGCACGAGGATCAAACGCATAGACACCTGTTAATGCGACGAGAGATAAAATAAGAGCCGTTGCAGAAGTCACTATGCCACCCGGAGTTTTATACGGGCGTGGCATATTAGGCTCTTTAATGCGTAATAGAATATGGCTCAAGGACATTAAGGCATAAGAGATCGTCGCGCCGACAACCGCCATCGCTAACATAAAGTCTCCCTCACCACTTAACGAAGCGATAAAGCCAATTACCCCAGGAACAACTAAAGCCCAAGTCGGTGCTTTACGCTTGCTGGTTAAGGATAAAAACTGAGGTAAATAACCCGCACGAGACAAGGCAAAAACCAAACGGCTATAACCATAAATAATCGAGAAGAAAGACGCGACTAACCCTGCCAAACCTAATACATTAACCATGACCGCTAGATTATTATTACCAGTAGCATTCAATGCATCCACTAAAGGCACAGCACTGGCTCCCATAGCCGCGGCACCACCTGTTCCTGCTACTAGCACAACCACTAGAACTGCCGTGAATAATAAAAATAACATAGCCGCAATGATTCCTTTAGGCACATCTTTTTCAGGGTTCTTTGCTTCTTCTGCAGCAAGAGGTACACCTTCAACGGCTAAGAATAACCACATAGCAAAAGGCAGCGCTGCCCAAATACCATACCACCCCATCGGCATAAAGGTAGAAGCACCTTGCGCATCCGTCACTGCAATATCAAACAATAGTGAAGCATCAAAATCTGCCATTAAGGCTACTGCGGTCGCAAGAATTGCGAAGATAGCCAAACCTGTAATAACCATCATTACTTTAAGCGCTTCTCCGGCACCGATTAAATGCATACCAATAAAACAAGCATAAAAAGCGGCATAGACCCAAGGCCCATTAATACCAATTAATGCTTCCACTGCCGAGCCAATAAAAATAACGATGGCCGCTGGCGCTAGAGCATATTCGATTAATATCGCTAGGCCAGTCAAAAAACCACCCGCTGGCCCCATAACTTGACGGGCAAAACTATAACCGCCACCTGCGGCAGGAATGGCCGACGACATTTCAGCTAGTGATAAAACTAGAGCAAAATACATGACCGCCATTAAGCAGGCGGCAATGGCAAAACCACCCCAGCCCGCTTCGGCTATACCAAAGTTCCAACCGGCAAAATCGCCAGATATCACATAGGATATCCCTAAGCCTGTTAATAATAGCCAGCCTGCACTGCCTTTTTTCAACTGGCGCTTAGCCAGATAGTCTTTATCTATCGTATTATCAGTCATACAAGTACCCTGCTTCAGTTATAAAAATATAGTTTTTTAAATTAGCTATTCAAATTAGTTTTTAATATTTAATTTTTTTTAACTCGTCATTAATGAATTATGAAATTAGAAAATTTTTATTCCTCTGTTCTTTTCCATCTTCTAATAACGAACCTTCTATTTGTTGTGATCGTTCTTTTAAATTTACTCCCGTGAGTTTCCGCTGATGCGCTTGGCTTAACAGGTAATACACCTTGTTAACGGCCTCCTGATAAACCAATCCTTGTGGGCGTACATTTGAAATGCAATTACGGGATTCATCGGTTAATCCCACTTTAGGCCCCCAAGTTAAATACAAACCTAAGCTATCAGGGGAACTTAGCCCGGGACGTTCGCCAACAAAAACCAATACCGATTTTGCATTTAATAACTCTCCCACCTCATCACCAATAGCGACACGACCTTGCTGCACAATCACGATAGGAGCCAAACGACAAGTTTCATCTTTATCATCTGATAAGGGCTGCTGAGTTAGACGCTGAGTTAATAACTGTAATAAAGGCGGAGCATTTTTTTGAATAGCAAAAGACGATAAACCATCAATAATTACTATGGCTAAATCATAAGGCTCTTCAGCTGGCGCAGCAGATCTCTTCAATAGATCGGCCGAATCAGCATCTAATCGACGGCCTAAATCAGGACGCTGCAGGTAATGCGCACGATCATTTACCTGGCTATGCACAGCTAAGAGATGTTTCGCTGAAGGGTTGCCGGTTTTATATGCTTGTTCAACTTCAGCCTTTAGTAGCTCAATATCAGCCTTTAGTAGCTCAATATCATCCTTTAGTTGCTCAATATTTAGCGGCAGATGTACCGCATCCTGCGCCTGCGCATGAGCCAGTTGAAAATCTAATAAATGCTTTGTGGGTACACTAATACCGGCACGGCCTAAACCGATCCGTGCTGCAGTATATTGACGCAATACATGCCAGGAATTATCCACCGTATGCTTTACAACAAGCTCTTCTTGCAACAATAATTCAGACATAATTTATTGCTCCAAAATATTATTAAGAGAGGCAGAAAAAGCATTCGGCAAAGAGTCGTTTAATACAAAGTTATGCACATCATCAAAAATGTTCATCTGATCTAACCAATGTTTAAATTCTGGAGCAGGATCTAGGCCTAAGACTTTGCGCGCGTAAAGGGCATCGTGGAAAGAAGTGGTTTGATAATTCAGCATAATGTCATCCGAGCCAGGAATACCCATAATAAAGGTGCAACCTGCCACCCCTAATAAGGTTAATAAATTATCCATATCGTTTTGATCGGCATCAGCGTGATTGGTATAACAAACATCACACCCCATCGGCAGGCCTAATAACTTGCCACAAAAATGATCCTCAAGACCTGCGCGAATAATTTCTTTACCATCAAATAAATATTCTGGACCGATAAACCCCACCACCGTATTCACCAATAATGGATTGAATTTTCTCGCCACCGCGTAAGCTCGGGTTTCACAAGTTTGTAAATCCAAACCATGATGGGCATTCGCCGATAGCGCACTGCCTTGACCCGTTTCGAAATACATCACGTTATTGCCTATAGTTCCGCGATTTAACGATAACGCCGCCTGCTCTGCCTCAGCCAAAATTGATAGGTCAAAGCCAAAACTTGAATTGGTTGCTTGAGTTCCGCCAATGGATTGAAAAACCAAATCGACAGGAGCCCCCAATTCAATTGCCTCTAAAGTATTAGTAACGTGAGTTAATACACAGGACTGGGTAGGAATTTTATATTTATCAATCACCTCATCCATTAACTGCATCAGCTTAGTTGCTTGCGCCACATTATCAGTGGCAGGGTTTATTCCTAATACCGCATCACCACTGCCGTATAACAAACCGTCTAATAAGCTAGCGGCAATCCCCGTCACATCATCGGTAGGATGGTTGGGCTGTAAGCGCGTAGACATGTGGCCGGGCAAACCTACGGTATTACGAAAGGCGGTGATCACATGGCACTTCTTCGCCACTAATATAAGATCTTGATTGCGCATAATCTTACTCACTGCCGCCGCCATTTCTGGGGTAATACCCGGCCTGACTTGCGCAAGTACTTCTGGCGTTGCAAGATCACTTAATAGCCAGTTGCGAAAATCCCCAACGGTAAGGTGCGAGATTAATGAAAATGCAACAAGATCGTGATCATCTACTATTAGACGTGTGACTTCATCTTCCTCATAAGGAATTAATAAATCCTGTAAAAATGTTTTTAGCGGTAGGTCGGCTAATAACATTTGTGCAACAGCGCGCTGCTCAGAATTTTCTGCGGCAACACCCGCTAAACGATCACCAGAACGGGCAGGCGTTGCTTTTGCCATTAGGTCTTTTAAGTCGTTAAACTCAAACGTTCGTTGACCCAAAATATATTTATAACTTGCAGACTGCCTTTGCACTAACCTTCTCCAGCAAACTAAAAGTGAACAAGAGGAATACTTCTTGCTGTGTTAAATGTTAGTAATACGATAACAAGCAGAATGGTTAATCGTTATCGAGTTTTGGCAAAGTTTTAGCGCTGTTTTAATGGAATTTAATGCAGAAGTTGATTCAAGACGATAGAGAATGCTCAATATGAAATCACCCACCTCAATGATTGCACCAAATCAGAGCAATAAATTTTCTCATCATGGACGAATACACGTTGAAGCAACGGATGCCGACCAGCACGCGCACAATTTAACCAATTGGCAACAGCAGTATGATCAGGTGAGTGCGGGGAAATTTTTTGGCCAGTTAACAGAAGTACAATTTGATGGTTTACAGATTTTTCAAGAACATACGAGTCAAGCCTTGCGCCAAACCTGCAATACCTGGGACCAATCTTTATGGTTAGGGATTCCTGTCGATGAAAATAAAAGCAGTAAAATTAATGGCCTAACAGTCGATAAAAATCACATCATGTGTCGGCCGGGTAATTGTGAGTTTGAATTAATAACCCCCAACCAATTTGATATCTATGGTTTGGTGGTAGAACAAGAAAAAATACAAGCAATGGCTGAAAACCAGCATATAAAAATTGACTGGGCTCAGCTGCATCAGCAAGGCCGCCTCACCTTGCCAGAAAAAACAATCACAGCATTGCGCTTTGTATTAAATAATTTAGTCACTGAAAATAATAGCAATCAAAGCCCAACCAAACTTCAACACGATATCATTATGATGGCGCTATTAGAAAGCTTACAAAATTCACAGCCGGTAAAAACTGAAGCAATCAGTTTTTTGCGCCGCCAGCACATCGTCGAGCAAGTCAAAGAGTACTTACGCATTCACCAAGATAGCGCAGTGACCATTAGCGACTTATGCTCACTGTGTCATGTCAGCCGTCGCACACTGCAATACAGTTTTGAAACCATCTTAGGAATTAGCCCTCTGCGCTATTTACGCTTAAGCCGTCTCAATGGTGCTCGCCGAGAGTTAATGTCTAATCAGAAAAAAACGATTGCTGACATTGCAGCTCACTGGGGGTTTTGGCACTTAAGCCAGTTTACCCAAGATTATAAGCAGCTCTTTGGTGAGCTGCCATCCGTTACACTCTATAAGAATAAATAGGAAGAGTTAGTCATCGACTGAACTATCCGTTGGCTCGATTGGTGGGCGTTTGAAAGCGGTACTAGGAAAGTGACGAACATTACCCTTTGAGTCATCCTGAGACGGAGTAACCTTCACGACCCCAGGCTTTTCCATTTCATCAATACGAATTACTGACGGCAATGGAATAAAGCTGCGTTTGACGCCATTAAATTCTAATTTCAATTTTTCAAAATTACTTTTTGTATCAGGCTCAGCACTTTCGTCACTCATTTGGCTATCGTCGAATAGCAACTCTTCAACTTCAATAAAGCCATACATTTCAGATTGGTAAATATAGCGGGTATACAGCTCGTAGACTTCACCTTGGTTATTAAAGATAACGCGATAAATAGGCTCAGCAGTGGGTTTCTCGGCCATTAGGCTCTAACTCATAATGAAAAGAAGGCACTCTATCACGATTCACGCGGTACATCGTCATTCACGCTATTTAACTGACGAGATTCATCAATAAATTGCTGATATCGACCACTGGCTTTCAAGCTCTGCAGTCCACGATTAAATTTCTGTAAATAATATGGACTGTTTACATGTTTTTTAGACAATAATAAATGAGTCGTATCCAAGACCACTGGCTTAGGATGATGAGTCACTAGGCTCGCTTTATCAAAATCATCAATCTGTTTCAAACCGTAATAGCCGACATCCAGGTTTTCGATAAACGCATCAATTCTTTTACTGTGCAGCATTTTGAAATTTTGCAGATTAGTCTCTAGAAAGATCGCTTCGAATACCCCATCCTCTATTGCTTGATAAAACTCAGGAGTATAGGTAAAGCCAATCCTTGCCCCAACCACCTTTCCCTTAAGGCTTTCTAAAGTATCCCAATGAAAATTAGTCTCTTTCAAAGAAAACCAAACATTAGACTCCTCCATAATCACATCACTGTAATAATGGTCCTTCTCTCTCTTCTCAGAGTGAAACCATTGTAGCGTGCCATTAACTTGCCCTTCTTTCGATTCAGAATAAGCCCGAGCCCAAGGAAAGAATTCATACTCGACGGTAATACCTTCCAAGCCAAATGCTTCTGTGACAATACGAGGAACCAGACCATAATGAGGAAGTTGCTTAGAATCCAAAGGAGGGTATTCACCTAACGTTAATACAATCGTTTCCGCTCTAGAGTAAGGGGCCATAATACTCAACAATAGAGTCCATAGTATTATTAAGGTTTTCATTCATGCTACCTAAAATCCATTGGCAACTGGAATTACCAGTCAAGTCTGATAAATCAGTATAGCCTACCCACTAATATTAGATTGTTCAGCCATTGAGCAGTATAATGCCGCGCAATTGTATCTAAGCATACGCAAAACCAGATTAACGAGGTCGCTCTGTCATGGCGAAGAAGCTGTTTATTAAAACCCACGGTTGTCAGATGAACGAATACGATTCATCCCGTATGGCCGATATGTTGGGTGAAAGCCATGAAATGGAAATCACAGAGAATGAGTCAGAAGCCGATGTTATCTTGCTTAATACCTGCTCTATTCGTGAAAAAGCGCAAGAAAAGGTATTCCACCAGCTAGGTCGCTGGAAGCACCTGAAAGAGAAGAACCCTGATCTGATCGTCGGTGTTGGCGGTTGTGTAGCCAGCCAAGAAGGCAAGGCCATTATGCATCGCGCCCCTGTAGTGGATATGGTATTTGGTCCTCAAACCTTGCACCGCTTACCTGAAATGGTAAATAAGTCAGAAAATAATGAAAAGGTCGTTGATATCTCGTTCCCTGAGATCGAAAAATTCGACCACCTGCCAGCCCCTAAAGTAGAAGGCGCCAGCGCGTTTGTTTCTATCATGGAAGGTTGTTCAAAATACTGCACCTTCTGCGTTGTACCTTATACTCGAGGTGAAGAAGTTAGCCGCCCGTTACACGACGTATTGAAAGAGGTAGAAGAAATTGCTGCCCAAGGGGTACGTGAAGTCAACTTATTGGGCCAAAACGTAAATGCCTACCGCGGTGCAGTGTTTAGCGGTGCTGTTGCTGCCAATAGCTCAAATAATGGCCTTGGTGTAATCATCTCTGACGCTCAAGGTAACGACATCAATAATACCGGTGATGCAGAAGACTACGCTGATTTAGCCGAATTGATCTCTCGTGTTGCCGATATCGATGGCATCGACCGTATTCGCTTTACCACCTCGCACCCAATGGAATTCAGCGATAGCCTGATCGACGTCTATGCCGAAGTCCCCGAATTGGTAAGCCACTTACACCTGCCGGTACAAAGTGGTTCTGACAAAATTTTAAGTGCGATGAAGCGTGGCCATGGCCGTGATGAGTACATTGCGAAGGTTAAGCGCATTCTAGATATTCGCCCTGACCTATGTATGTCTTCAGACTTCATTATCGGCTTCCCTGGGGAAACTGAGCAAGATTTCCAAGATACGATGGATTTGATTGGTGAAATCGGCTTCGATCTATCCTTCAGCTTTATCTACAGTGCACGTCCTGGTACGCCTGCGTCTGATTTAGAAGACGATACACCTGAAGATGTGAAGAAGCAGCGCCTGCACATTTTACAAGATCGTATCAATCAGCAAGCCCAAGCCATCGCTCGTCGCATGGTAGGTAATACTGAGACGATCTTAGTAACAGGGGTTTCTCGCAAAGATGAAGACCGTCTGCAAGGCCGCACTGAGAATAACCGCGTAGTGAACTTCACCAGCGACGATCATAGCCTAATCAACAAGTTCGTTAAGGTTCATATCGACAAGGCCCTACCGAATAGCTTGATGGGTACTGTGGTTGATCCAGAGCTTGCCTACTAAAAAGCGGGTTTATTGAGGCGGGGTCGGGCATTTGAGATGTTGGCTTTCTAACCGCACCTCGCTTGCCATGGGGGCTCGGATGCCGCCCCCTGCTGCCTACGGTCTTTAACGGCACACCTAATACCGATACGCGAAGTGCTTTTGCCTACCTTATTTGCTCAAGTTTACCCTTATTAACTCTATGAAATTTCAAATCTGAAGAACTGCACTGGGTGATGTATTAGGTAGTTTATTTCCGGGGCGTTCACGCCGCAAGGATGCGGGGGTCGAGCTTACAAGGATGTATTCACAGCGTACCCTGAAAGGAACTACCTAATACGTCACTTGAAAACTTCAGAATTACGGTATTAAGACAAGAGCCAGTGCTTGCGAAGCCACTACCATTCAGCATAAGCTTAAGACATACCATACTTATCGGGAGCGAGACCCCAGTTGAGCGAAGAACTAGCAGTCCTAAACGAAGAGCAAAACGAACAACAAACCAATGCTGATAGCCCAGCAATCAGCAAGAGCGCCAAACATGGCCTAACTTTCCGCGTAGAGCCGGAAGATGTTAAGCGCCTCGCTAACCTTTGTGGACAACTTGATTGCCACATCAAACAAATCGCCGAACACTTCAAACTAAAAGTGTATAACCGTGGCGCGCGCTTCCAAATAGAAGGCAACCTCGACAAAGCCCAAGTCGCCAAAGACATATTGCTTCGCTTGTATAAAGAAACCCATAACGGCACTCAGATTACCCCTGACCTAATTCATCTACTATTGCGTGAAGCAAAAGCCAATAACGGTAATAAGCGTAAAAGAAATACCAGCAAAGCTAACGATGCAGACATCATAACCACTCCTCGTATGGTTATTCAGGCCCGCGGCGACCACCAACAAGGCTATCTAAAAACCATCCGTGAAAACGTGATTAATTTTGGTGTCGGCCCAGCGGGTACTGGTAAAACTTACCTAGCGGTAGCTTGTGCTGTTGAAGCCTTGATGAAAGACGAAGTCAGCCGAATCTTACTGGTACGCCCTGCGGTAGAAGCCGGTGAAAAACTCGGTTTCTTACCCGGTGATTTATCTCAGAAAATTGACCCATATTTACGCCCACTGTATGACGCATTGAATGACATGATGGGCAGTGAACAAGTTGAAAAACTCATCGAACGTAACGTCATCGAAGTCGCCCCCCTAGCCTATATGCGTGGTCGTACTCTGAGCCATAGCTACGTGATATTGGACGAAAGCCAAAATACTACCCGCGAACAAATGAAGATGTTTTTAACCCGTATTGGCTTTGGCTCTAAAGCGGTGGTAACTGGGGATATTACTCAAGTCGATTTACCTCGTGGTGTGCAATCCGGCTTACGCCATGTACTCGATGTTCTAGATGGAGTCGATGGTATCGGTTTAACGCGCTTTGCTAACTCCGATGTTGTACGTCACCCATTAGTCCAGAAAGTCGTCGACGCTTACGATAAATTCGAAAGCGCCGAGAAAAAACGCAAAGAAGCGAAGCATGCAGAACAAAAACGCATCGCTCTAGAACAAAGTGCACAACTTCAAGCGACTCACGCGATCCTTACAGGCTCGCCAGAAACAGAAAACCAAAGCGATCAAAATACAAAATGACTGAACAACGATTTCCAACAGAGCTAGAGCTCCAATTAGACATGCAGCTCGCGGTCGATAAAGAGAATGACCTTCCTAGCGAAGACGAACTCATTAAATGGGCAAGCGCGGCATTAGCATTACGGACAGAGCATGAAGAACCTGAGCTAACGATTCGCATCGTTGATGAAGCGGAAAGCCAAGAACTGAATAGTGAATATCGCGGTAAAGACAAACCAACCAACGTTTTATCTTTCCCATTCGAAGCCCCTGCTCATGTGCCTATTCCCTTATTAGGGGATCTAATCGTTTGCAAACAAGTGGTTGAACGAGAAGCGGTTGAACAAGATAAAACCTTAACCGCACACTGGGCACACATGATCATTCACGGCTGCTTGCATTTACTGGGTTATGATCATCTTGAAGATGAAGAAGCTGAAGAAATGGAAGGTATTGAGCGAGCCGTAATGAGCGAGCTTGGCTTTGAAGATCCATATAAAAATGACGAAGCTTAATTTTCTACCTGCGTATAAGCTATACCCGCTTCAACCAAGATTTCATTCCCTTGTACAGAAATAAAGCAATGAACATCCAATAGCCTAATAAATAAAATGCACCTAAATGTTGCTGTAGAGTTACTACAAGCTCGGCAACATAAGGTGCTATATTAACAACCAAGGCCGCTATTATAATACCCAATACAAAACCTAATAAAGCATCACTGGGGTAATGGACGCCCAAATAAGGGCGCAACAAAATCATCACTGGCACTAGCCAGCCAAGCGTAATAACGGCAGGCCAGCCAAACTGTGAACAAATAATCCCTACACATAAAGTTGTCCACATAGCATGCCCAGAGGGAAAGCTTTCTAATTCTTTAGAGCCATGTCCTGGGTCCCGATTCACAATCTCTATATTTAACTTTTTCTGCAGCTCAGGATTTGCATAAGGCCTGCGACGGTGGATTTTTTCTTTCATCGGTACAAAAATGAAATTTCCGATCACTAGACCAATAATCAGCAAGTTAGCAATCAGTGCAAAGCTCTGCTCGGCGGCGCTAGGTAATACGGATACTTGAGAAATTAAGGCAGCAAAGAAAACGACCAACATCCAAAAAGGCCCATCTCCGACAAAGATTAAGACTTTAATAAACCAACTTCTCTTAAATGGGCGTTGATAAATCCATTTCAAAAGTTGAATATCGATTTGCTGAAAACTCGTCACGCTAATACTACTCACAATAAAATATCATACATAGTATTACAGGTAAGTAATGCAAAGGAGGTGATCTTCGGACAATGCGTTTTCGATCGTTAATGGAAAATACCGACAATTTATTTTTTCTTTTTGCCCAATAGGCCAAACCAGAATAAAACTTCAAAACTCATCCCGAGTGCCAAAAATACAATTCCACCTGCCGGTATGCCAAAGACATAACAGGCAATTGCGGCAAAGAAACAAAGAAGGGTGAAAATGATTCTTTTTAATCGCTTCATACCACACCTTATAAAGAGAAATTAATTGAAATTATAACAGTATCAGGCTGTGTTAATACGTATTATTAACACAGCCTGATTCAGCATCCTATAATTTAAATTTATCGGTAGCCGACCATTAAAACGACTTGATTACAAATAAATAAGGCTAGCTTAACGCGGCCTTAATACGTACGCCATAATCCGAATCGGCTTTAGTAAATTGCTCAATCATCCGCGCTTGTACTGAATCACTCGCCTGTGACAATCCACCGGCAATATTGCCCACTAACTGCTGTTTCTGATCTTCAGACATTAAGCGGAATAAATCCCCCGCCTGGCTGTAATAGTCTTCATCCCCTTGATCATGATGGCCAATCCAAGCATCCTCCAATACAGGCATAGGCGGAGCCATTAACTGACTGTCAGGAACAGGAGCACCGTTGGCCCCTTGATCATTTGGGTAGAAATTCACTTCCCCCCCATGAGCAGGGCAACCGCTATTCGTCGCAAAGGATCCTGCAAAAGCGCCGTCACGCTGATAATGATTCATCGGGCACTTAGGCGCGTTAACCGGAATCTGATTCACATTCGCCCCAACGCGATAGCGATGAGCATCTTGATAGGCTAATAAGCGCGCCTGCAGCATTTTATCCGGCGAAGCGCCAATCCCCGGCACTAAATTGCTGGGCGCAAAAGCAGATTGTTCAGTTTCAGCAAAATAATTATCCACATTCCGGTTTAGCTCTAAACTGCCCACTTCAATCAATGGGTAATCTTTGTGTGGCCAAATTTTAGTAAGGTCAAAAGGATTGATTTTATAATTCAACGCCTCACTTTCCGGCATGATCTGAACCTTAACCGTCCAGCTTGGAAAGTCACCGTTATCGATTGAATCCACTAAATCTTGCTGAGCACCAAACGGGCTCATCTTATCCGCTTCCTCTCCCGTTAGGGTTTTAATCCCTTGATCGGTTTTAAAGTGCCACTTCACCCAAAAGCGCTCACCGGCCTTGTTCCAAAAGCTCAAGGTATGGGAACCAAAGCCATGCATGTGGCGTAATGAAAAAGGAATACCACGATCTGACATCAAGATCGTCATCTGGTGTAGGGATTGGGGATGGTTCGCCCAAAACTCAAACATACGCCCTGGGTTAGGAATATTCGTTCTTGGATCTTTCTTTTGTGAGTGAACAAAGTCGGGGAATTTAATCGGGTCGTTCAAAAAGAAAACTGGAGTATTATTCCCCACTAGATCAAAGTTACCTTGCTCGGTATAAAACTTAACTGCAAAGCCTCTAGGATCTCGAGCATAGTCACTTGAATCTTGACCACCACCTACCGTAGAAAAACGCAGAAATACTTCTGTTTTATCACCCGGTGTTTGCAAGAAGGAAGCAATACTGTAATCACTCAAACTCTTGTTTAAAGTGAAAGTCCCATAAGCTCCAGTACCTCGGGCATGAACTACTCGCTCAGGCAAGCGCTCGCGATTAAAGTGTGCGAGTTTTTCAAATAAGTAGTGATTATCGTAAGTGAGTGGCCCGCGCTTACCCGCAGAGATGCTGTTATTGTCGTCTGCAACAGGTGCTCCACTAGACGTGGTTAAAACTGTTTTTTTGCTCATCTTCATTACCCTATGTTCATCCATATTTATACAGTTAAGTTGTGATCAAAAAACAATCAACTGAATGTATCGATAAAAGCATACTGGCCACCTAACTTTAGCTAAAGTTAATAATATTTATCAATCCGATAGTATTTAGTAATAGCAAGATGCGTTATTTAAAGATCAATAGTTAATAGCTATTAACTATCATCTAGAGAGATTAAATTAATTTTAAATATCGATTGGAGGGATATAAGTTAGTCATATTCCTTACTTAATCCATGTGAATATCTCATGCCTAATTCCGCAACCAAACTGAATCAATCCAATCCATGCTTACCAACCAAACCGGTAAATAATACCGCTCTAATCACAGAAGGCGGTGGCCAAAGAGGAGTTTTCACCGCTGGAGTATTAGACAGTTGGCTGCATGCAGGTTTTAACCCATTCGATTTATTAATTGGGACTTCTGCTGGGGCACAAAACTTATCCAGCTACATGACCTGCCAACAAGGCTTTGCTCAACGTTCGATCACCTCTCTTTCGAGTGATCCCCATTTCTATAAGCTTCACAGGGCCTTGATTGGAAAGCATGCAGTTGACCTTGACTGGTATTTTGAGCAAGTCGAAAAGAGTGAGACCCCCCTCAATATTGGCTGTGGTGAAGAACGATTAAAAAAGAGGCAGTTACTATTTTCTGCAACAAAGAAAGAAGATTACAGTGCCGAGTTTTTTGCCCCGACAAGGGAAAACTGGTTAACCATCTTAAAAGCATCCAGTGCCTTGCCGCTACTATATAAAAAAGGCGTAAAAATCGGGAATCATTATTATGTGGATGGCGGTTTGTCGGCTCCAATTCCAGTAGAAGAAGCTTATAATCGTGGTGCTAAAAAAATTGTCATCATTCGCACGGTAGACAAAGAAGCAGCAGTGAAATCTCCTTGGGCGCACAAGTTGAAATCCTGGTTGTGCACAAATAATCGCTGCCCAAAAGCATTAGAACTTTTAACTCATCATGAAAACTCTTATCAAAGGACCATTGAGTTTATAGCCAATCCACCTCAAGGAATCGATATCATACAAATCTTTCCACAACAGCCGTTATCCAGTGGCCTAATAGGTAGCCGTAAGGAATCAATACATGAAGATTATCGTGCAGGAATAAAATCTGGTTTGGAGTTCTTATCTAAAACTCGTACAGAAATTGAATCAGCACAATAACTCCAAATACATAGAGTTATTCCTGCGGTCTGTTGACAATATTAATTTTCATCGTATTAAATTCTGTGACTATGTAGGTAAGCAAAGTGTATATAAATAATGCAATCCCCAGCATTTCTAACAGCTCTTCACAGGTATAGAATAATGAATATAAAAGATCATTAGGCCCTGTTAACTCTGCTTGTTGACCACCTAATAGTTCAAAGCCGATTGCCCCGGCAACATAGATACTACCTGATACAATGAATAGAATCATGGTCTGCCGAGGTAAACTTAATAGAAATTTAGAGTAAATAAGCAAGAATACTAATAATCCAATGCCATAAGGTATAACCCATGCGTAAAATAACAAACCAGAAGTATTAAAGGTTTCTTTTACCGGAGTGGTCAATCGTTCATGAATGGACGAAGTTTCGTCAATTGAAAGAAATAGGAATATAAAAGAAAGTCCAAACCAAGGGATATAAGATAAATTAATTTTCTTATGCAGATAACCTACGATAAAAAGTAAAATACTAGCGCATATCAATGCAAATGAAGAATAAAGTGTAGGGACATTCATTTCTGTGTTGAAATTAAACATGGGGCCAAGACCATAAATAAAATCATGATTAAAAAATATCTTCAATATAACTCCGATCAAGTTTGCAGCTAGCAAAATCATAATCAAGCATATATTTTTTTTCAGAACATCTTCAGGAGATAGATTAATATTCATCGCGACCTCTTTATTAGATAAGATGAAAGCTAATTATAACTATAATATTAGCCTTCAAATTTTACTTTATCTATCTAAAGAGCAAGCCTAACACTGAACAAAAATCTAAAACTATTCGCTATAAAAAATAATTATTAAAAATAAATACCCACCATCATTTTCGAATATTAAATTAGCGCAAGAAAAACAGTATCAATTTTTTACTACAAAATAAAAGCCATAAAAATCAATATGGTTTTTCTGCACTCAGACATCATTAATCTAGAAGACATCATGCGTTTGCATTATGCAAATCTCAACTTATCAATATGCAATAAAAAATCATATTAAAAACAACCACTTAAGAATATAATTTTCTTAAGATAATAACGTTAAATTGAGACTCGCATTCTCATTAGCATTACGCTCGACGACTTCTAAACGCATAAATACCGGCATTTAATAATGTTCCAAAGAATACGCCCCATTCACTCAAGTTAGTCTTAGGCTGCTTACCTTTCGACATACGAGCAAGTTGTGCTTCGTACCAAGTGATATCCAGCATGGCCATTTTATCAATCGCAGGTTTACCAGTGGTTAACTTTTTCAACTGCTGTTGATGTGCTTCATTGGCAATCAATTTATTTGGGAAGTCAGGGTCAACCGCAGTCGTACGCGCTACTCCAATAAAGTCTGTCGCACCAGTATCTAATGCAGCCTGCATCGCTTTAGACGAACGGAAGCCACCGGTTACTACCAAAGGGGTATCAACAAGAGCACGCACTTTCTCGGCGTAATCTAGGAAATACGCTTCACGTTGAATCGTCGATTCTTTAACGTCAGCCCCCATCATCGATGGACTTTCATAGGTACCACCAGAGATTTCGATCAGATCAATTCCCGCATCGGCTAACGTTTTAACCACTTGCATCGAATCCTCTTCACTAAAACCACCCTTCATAAAATCAGCAGAATTCAACTTGATTCCGATCGGGAAATCGTTACCGACTTGTTCACGAATGGCGTTATATACTGATAAAACAAAACGCATGCGGTTTTCTAACGAACCACCCCATTGATCATCACGTTGATTATGGCGAGGGGATAAAAACTGACTCACCAAATAACCGTGGGCACCATGAATCTGTACTCCAGTAAAACCCGCTTCTTTAGCCAACTGAGCACTGGTGGCGAATTTTTTAATAATAACTAAAATTTCAGCTTCCGTTAGTGCACGGGGCTTATTAAAGCCCTTTTCCAAGCCACGGGTTAAAGCAATTGCCGAAGGGGCGACAGGCTCTTTCACAATAAAGTTCGGGATCTGTTTTCCCGGATGATTTAGCTGAGGCCAAATTTGTGACCCATTTTTCTTACCTGCAGCGGCCCATTTTTTAAATTCTGTTAAATCACTTTTCTCATCTAATACCACGTTCTTGGGCTCGCCTAACGCACCACGATCAACCATGATATTGCCAGTGATCGATAAGCCAATACCACCATCTGCCCAGCGGCCATAAAGATTGGCTAAACCTGGCTTAGGATTATGAGCGCGAGTACCTAGTTGCTCACTCATCGCTGATTTAAATAATCGGTTTTTAACTACTTGGCCATTCTTTAAGGTAAAGCTAGAACCCAGTTGTGCTGAAGTAGATGTTGTCATGTTATTTTCCTCGCTCTTATTATCTTTAAAATAATCGGCTTTTAGACCGATCGTCTTTTAACTGATTTTAAAAAAAGCACAGCCCTTTAAATAGGCTGTGCTTATGTATTCGTGGTGATCTAAGAACGCTTTAGCAGCGTCTCGATCATCAATTCCATAATTTTCTTTACTGGCTGAGTATCTGCCGACATCTTCATTTTAATCAGTGCGCCTTCCCAAGCCGCCCAATACAGTCCTGCAATATCATTTGGACTCATATCGTCTCGGATCAGCCCTTGTTTTTGCCCTTCTGCAAATACACCGCTAAAAAAGCTTAACCACTGCTTCATAGAACGCTCTAATTCAATTCGACACATTTCGCTTTCTGAAGAAATCTCACTGGCCATAGAACCGACCAAGCACGACTTCTTAAAATCATTAATCGCATAACGCTGTAGGCTATATCGATAGATCGCCCTAAGCTGCTCAACAGGAGTCAATTTTTTACCCGCGCCCTTCATAAACTCATCAAGCTGACCTAATAAATCTTGGCTGTAATGACCAATCAACTCCGCTACAAAGGCTTCTTTACTGGCGAAGAAGTTATAAAAAGAACCTTTCGGCACACTCACTTCATCCAATATCTGTTTAATGCCCGTACCATGATAACCGTGCATCGATAAGTGCTCGATTCCGGCTTCGATTAAGGCTTCTCTGGTTTGTTCACTGCGTCTGGGTCTGTTCATGCTTTTACTTTATGACCGATCGTCTTGGAATGGAAGGTCTAAAAGGTTATTTGATGTAAATAGGTCTGTTGCAAGAATGGAACAGTAGAAGAAATGGGAGAGGATCCTCTCCCATCTGAGTGTGTACTAAACAGAAATCACCTAGGGCTAATTCGAATCATACCTCCTACCGTCCCTTGCCAATACACCTGCTTAGGCCCTATGTTTCCAGCCATCTGCAGCGTATCCGAGAAGAAGCCTCCCCCTATGTATTTCTGATACTGAGTCATCCCCGTCTCAGGGTCGATAGCGGTGAAATAAAAACTATCCACCAGCTTGGCTTTGCCAGAGTTCATTACATTACGACGCTCAACCGTGTAAACCAAATTATCCACAGTCGATAACTTAGGCACCGCTGATGAACGTAAGGTATTCTGCCAGATTTCACTGCAACCGGATTCATCATCATACAAGTCAATGCGCATCATGCCACCCGCAAAGTCCGCTTTCGCAGGTACCGCTGCCGGTACACCATCCGGTACTTTTGGATACGGATAGCCATAAGTCGACGCCACAATCACAGTGCGGCCAATACCAATCGCCGAGTTTTCAGTACCTGACGTACCTTCATTAAATAATGGGTATTTACAAATAAGCTCAGCTTGCTGTGCATCGGTTTTATAAACTAATAATGAGGTTTGATAGTCATTATTATCGGTAATCATTAAATACTCGGCTCCCGTTTCTGGGCCAAAGAAGGTCGGCGTTGCCCCCGTGCCTTTACTTAATTGCCCAGGCTTACGATGGCTACCGGAATCGTATTGAGCGCGCCATTGAATATTCAGCCCCCCTTGTGCATCTAGCTCAATTAAATACAGCGCTTCATTGGTCGCAATGCCGGCCTTGCCATCTAGAGTATTGGAAAAAGAATTATGCACCTCTTCCCCAGCCGCTAGTTTAAGGGTTTTAATCTCGCGGCTTTCAGTATCATAGCTGCCGACTAACCCCTGCTTAGTCACAAACCAAACATCATTTAAACCACCGGCGTTAATGCTCACCACCGAATCACAGTCCTGAACGGAAGCAGTAGCACAGTGACTATTCACGGCTTCCATTAAAGAAACCGACTCATCAATCGTTACCTTCCAACGCTTAATAATCCGGCTGGTATCTCGCCACGCCTTCACTCTTACCAAGTTATGCTTGCCATCTACCATCACCAAGCGATCTTGGTTATCCAAATAGGCATAAACACCGCCTAATAAACTGCCTGCTGGTAAATTGAGTTTGGCCATCGATAAGCCAGAGTCTTTATTCAATATATGCACCACAGGGTTTAGACCAAACATATTGGTACACAATACCAAGGGGTGACCATCTTTGCGGATCAAGCTGGTCGGGCACGCCGCCGCCAAAGAAATAGACTTGGATTTAACTCGCTGACTATCTCCGCCTAAAGGGCCAACTAAAGGCGTGGTATCCGAAGAATAAGTATCACTGTGCATAGTTGCTGCGCCATCAAGGCCGACATTGGGGTTCGGTATCGGCCTAGGTTCCAGAGCCAATGCCGGCCATACCAGCATGAGTGAAAAGGTGAGAATTAGTTTGTTAGCTTTCATGTTCATTCCTGAATCGTTTTTATTATTGGAATCCAGATGGATCGGCAGAAAGTATAAAGCGGTTAATCCAATAGTATTTTCTTTAAATGCGCCATCTTCTTCAACTCGTGGCGAGAATTTTCCTTATCACCTTAATAATAGTTTTTAACTATCGATTTAATTAAAACAAACAATTATGCCTATTTAATCATTTACCCCAATATACATCTCATGGATTCACAAGAAGCCAAGCGAAACACAAACAGCACCATTACTCATAAGTAGGAATACAAAATGATCAATACAGAAATCAAACCCTTCAATGCTACCGCTTTTAAACAAGGCGAGTTCGTAGAAATCTCTGAAAAAGACGTGCTAGGTAAGTGGGCGGTTTTCTTCTTCTACCCAGCGGATTTCACCTTCGTATGCCCAACTGAGCTAGGCGACGTTGCTGACCATTACGAAGAACTGCAAAAGCGTGGCGTAGAAGTATTCTCTGTTTCTACCGATACACACTTCACCCACAAAGCATGGCACGACAGCTCTGAAACCATTGGCAAGATCAACTATTTCATGGTAGGCGACCAGACTGGCAACATCACCAACAACTTCAATGTGATGCGTGAAGGTCAAGGCCTTGCAGATCGCGCTACCTTCTTGGTTGATCCAGAAGGTGTGATCCAAGCCATGGAAATCACGGCAGAAGGCATTGGCCGTGACGCTGAAGATCTACTGCGCAAAGTAAAAGCCGCTCAGTATGTTGCAGCTCACCCAGGTGAAGTTTGCCCAGCTAAATGGAAAGAAGGTGAAGAGACTCTAGCTCCTTCTTTAGATCTAGTAGGCAAGATCTAAATAATAAAATGCCCCATGACCATTGAAGGTGATGGGGCAGTTTTAAAAACTGTTACAGATGCAAAAGGTATCATTATGTTAGACCAAGCGATGAAAGCTCAATTAAAAGCGTATTTAGAAAATTTAAAAACCGAGGTTCATCTGGTTCTAAGTCTAGATGATACTGACACCGCACAGAAACTTCACGGCCTAGCCAATGACATCGCATCACTAAACGATAAAGTGAAAGTGATCGAAGATCAAAGTGCCAGCCAGCGTAAGCCGATTATGCAAGTAGTTAACCCGACGAGACAAACCGCTATAGGCTTTGCCGGTTTGCCAATGGGTCACGAATTTACGTCATTGGTATTAGCACTGCTTCACAGCGGTGGCCACCCAATGAAATTAGAGCCTGACGTTATTGAACAAATTGCAGGTCTGAATAATGACATGAACTTTGAGATATTTATTTCTCTTAGCTGTCAGAATTGCCCGGATGTCGTACAAGCCCTAAACATGATGGCAGCGATTAATCCTAACATTAAAACGACCATGATAGACGGCGCCGCTTTCCAAGATGAAATCGCCGAGCGCAATATTATGGCGGTACCGAGTGTATATCTAAACGGTGAAGTCTTCGCCCAAGGTCGAATTACTTTAGCCGAGATATTAAAAAAATTAGACACAGGTTCAGCAGCAAAAGAAGCGAGCGCGCTAAACGAAAAAGCTCCCTACGAAGTCTTAGTGGTCGGAGGTGGTCCAGCAGGAGCATCGGCCGCAATTTATGCCGCACGTAAAGGCATTCGCACCGGTGTTGTCGCCGATCGTTTTGGTGGCCAAGTGATGGATACCATGGCGATTGAAAACTTCATCTCGGTAAAAGAAACCGAAGGTCCTAAGCTCGCCGCTGCATTAGAAGAACACGTTAAACAATACGACGTTGATATCATGAATCAGCAAAAAGCAGATAACCTAGTTTCTGCAGAAAAAACCGCAGACGGATATATCCACGTAGAACTAGAAAGTGGCGCGACCTTAAAAAGCCGCAGTGTGATTTTATCGACTGGCGCCCGCTGGAGAGAAATGAACGTCCCCGGTGAGCAAGAATACCGCAACAAGGGCGTAGCCTACTGTCCACACTGTGATGGACCTTTATTCAAAGGTAAAAGAGTCGCGGTCATTGGTGGAGGTAACTCCGGTATTGAAGCCGCTATCGACCTTGCGGGGATCGTTGAACACGTAACCGTATTGGAGTTCGCTGATACTTTACGAGCCGACCAAGTATTAGTCGATAAAGCCAATAGCATGGGCAATATCGAGATTATTAAACAAGCACAAACCACGGAAGTGATTGGTGATGGTACGCGAGTAACCGCACTTAACTATATTGATCGTGAAAGTGGTGATACTCAGGTAATAGAACTTGCGGGAATCTTCGTACAAATCGGTTTAGTGCCTAATAGCGAGTTTTTAAAGGACTCTGGTATTGAGCTATCAAGCCGAGGTGAAATTGAAGTCAGCCCGAAAGGCGAAACATCTGTCCCTGGAGTATTTGCTGCTGGTGATGTAACGACCGTGCCTTATAAGCAGATAATTATTGCTATGGGTGAAGGTTCAAAAGCGAGCTTAGGTGCGTTTGATTATTTAATTCGAACACCGACTGTTTAGCAAAAACAGTATAGGTTTTAAATCTCTTCAATAGGGCATGAAAACAATTTCATGTCCTATTGAGACTATCCTTTATTCTTACAGACTAATCTCCCCTAACGCTATATCCAAGACCTGAATACGTTCGTCGGGTAAATTATTACGAGCTCGCTTCACTATCAACTTTAATGATTTTTCAGCCCATCCCTGATGAATATACAAAGAGCCCTTAGCGGCATTACCATAGCAAATATCTCCTTGCTGAATAATTTCCTCATCGCCTGTTTGAATGTAATCATCGGAACCTTTATCTTTTAGCCACCAAGTTAATTTATCCCCAGCAGCGCAATTCTTAAAGGCGATGCGGTTTTCCTCCGCAATGGTGCCAATGACCTTTGATTTCAAATCAGGCAACCCACCGTTTTTATAAATACCAGCTTCGTCAGAAGAATTAGAACCACCAATACAACTATATTTCTCACTGTTGTAAGTAAATTCACACTGCAATTTAAATATAGGGCCATAGTCTTCAGTGGGTGCTAGATTCTGTGAAAAGATCTTAAAGGTAAAATCATTGTGGCCAAATAGTGTGATGCTGTAATCCGTATCTTGAGTTAAGAGGACTTCCTGATATCTCAATTTAAAACTCGAATAGTCAATCTCATCAATACCATTAAAACTGCCCGAGAATACCAGAGGAGCTCCTTGCGCTAAGATGTTATGACCATATTGATAGCTTGCACTTACCTGAACATCAGATTCGACAAACTGTCGCGTCTTACATACCTCACTCGTCAACGTTGTTCCATTGCCAGTAAAGTTCTTATAAGCGCGCTGCATACATACTTTGATGTCCACACCAAAATAGGACGCGCCTTTCAATACAAGTTCAGATGCAGATTGCTCTGCTGGCGATAAAACGACACCCTCTACAGACCATTGATAAGTAAAGTCTGCTGCTGGCTGAGTATACTCATAAGAAGTTCGGCTCTCAGGAGATACCTTGCCTCCTTGATTATATTCGCCAGTAATGTCTAAAATAGTTATCGTTGGTACATTATTACTCGGCACAGTTTCCAAACTACTTTCTTTCACACATTGCTGGGTAACAATATCGAATACACAAGCTTTCACCGATTTAATGCTTACATCAATATCCACATAATCTAATTTATAACCTGTAATTGCATCACCGGATTTTTGTAACATATTGCCGTCTGCATCCAACCAACGATACTGCCATTCAGTGCCCTCTGTTGAACGCACATGGTTAGGCTCTAACTGGCTTAACTGAAGGCCCGCTTGGAAATGATTGTTATCTGCAAAAATAGATACCTCTCTCAATTTCTCTGCTAAGCCCGGTAAGTCTCTGACCTCAAAATCAACACAAGTTACCGAGTTGGTTTTACCGTTGCTTAATTTAGGAACCATACACGCTTTAACCACAGACTTATGACTGTCGGTTAATGTAATCGCATTATTGTTATCTTGAATAACTTGCCCTGCGCTATCCGCCCAATAGCTTGTAGAAACATCTAGGCTTGTATGCTCTGCATTAGAAAAAATATGCCGAGGAAAGGCAATTTCTTCTCCGACAAATGCATAATAGGTATCCTTGCCAGTACTATCGGTGTCTTTTTTACTGTTAAAAATAAAAAAGAGACTGGGCTTCTCATCGAATATTACTGAAGTTTCACTACCAGTACTTTCACCACTACTACCACCACAACCTTGCATCGTTAGGGAAAATAGAAAGGTGATCAAAGCAAGGCATAAGGTTTTACTATTCATATAATTTCTCTCGGGCACTCGCGAACGCTAAGCAACCGCTCTATCGGTTAACAATTTTAACGGGCACTCTAAATTAAGTAGGAATCATTACAGTTTCCAAGAGCGACACTTTATAGCTCTAAGGCGCCATAACCAGTCATGGTTACAATAAATAACAAAACTGACCGCATAGTCAGCTCCTTATTAATTTGCAGACAATAAAAAAGCCCAATGATTTCTCATCGGGCTTTGATTAATTACTTGGATGTTAAGTCCTCAACTCACTGTCGGTTCAAAGAAGAATTAGCTGCGGCATAAAAAAATTACAATGTTCCATTTACCAATTTAGGGTTTTCTTGCCAATGTTTCACCCACTCGGGAAAATCATTGGCTGGCATAGGTTTAGCAATCCCATAACCCTGCGCTAATACACAACCTAAAGAAATAAGCTCATTTCCATGCTCAGGGGTTTCAACCCCTTCAGCAATGACTTTAAGATGAAATGCTTTTGCAAGCTCAATAATCCCTTGAATAATTGTACGGTTATCAGCATCCGTCAGCATATCCCGTACAAACGATTGATCAATCTTTAAGTACTCGGCAGGTAATCGTTTTAAATACGTAAGTGAAGAATAGCCGGTACCGAAATCATCTATCGAAAACTCTATCCCTAGCTTATTACATTCGCCAATGACGCTAGAAACTTTATTAATATCTCTAAGTGCACTGCTCTCCAATATTTCAAGTTCAAGGTTTTGAGGTTTAACCGCAGGAAATTCGTTAAGCATTTGCTCCAGCACCATAACAAAATCAGGGTGCTGTAACTGTAGTGGACTAACATTCACACTAATGGGCATTTCTAAATCTGTCCCAGTCCAACTATCCAGCTGCTTAAGCGCTGATTTAATCACCCACTTGCCTAACTCAATACTTAAATCGTCTTCCTCCAGCACAGGCAAGAATACCACTGGAGGCAAGAGCCCCTCCTCGGGGTGCTGCCATCGTATAAGTGCTTCCATGCCAATAACTTCACTGGAATGTAAATCAACTTTGGGTTGATAGAAAAGTACAAACTCTTCATTCTTTAAAGCCAGAGCGATTCTCTCTAGCTCTTTTAACTTATGCTTAATGGCAAAGTCGTGCTCAATATCAAAGATATGCCAACGATTTTTACCCAGTTGTTTGGCCCTATACATAGCCTGATCGGCTTGCCTCAGCAACTGGTCAGGACTGCAGTTATTTTGCGGGTAAAACGTAACCCCAATACTTGCAGTCACTCTAAGCCGATTGCCATCAATCTCCAACTCAGTGGTTGCAGACTCAAGCAAACGGGAAAGTACGACATAACTATCTTTACTATCATCAAGCTCGTCAATCACTGCAACAAATTCATCACCACCGATACGCGCTAAGGTATCACCATCTCTAAGAGAATATTTAAGATGCTGCGTTATTTTTTGCAAAAATTGATCACCGGCATTATGACCATAAGTATCATTAACAAATTTAAAGCCATCTAAATCAATAAAAGCGATCGCAACAAATTGATCATGACGCAGACTTTTAGTCATCGCTTGCTGCATACGATCAGACAACAAAATTCGATTCGGGAGCTTTGTTAAAGCATCATAATGAGCCGACAACTGCAAAGCCGCATTGGCTTTCTCAAGGTTTATATTACTTAATTCAAGTTTTCTCTGAGCAGTCTTTTGATCTGAAATGTCCTGAAAAATACCCGTTAATCGAACTGCAACTCCCTCTTTTTGAGTGACATTCATGTTGTGCGCACATCAATTTTTCGGCCTTTCGTCGTGAATGTTTCTAATTCTAAGTCATAATCAACACAATGATTTATAGCCTGATCTAATGCTTCTGAAATTATTATTCGAGATTCTG